>Ga0099825_1002805_pt1 | contig 23274 bp, 8 predicted proteins | sample SiratroredBW_FD_76838 | JGI IMG/M metagenome (GOLD analysis project Ga0099825, IMG submission 76838) | Root nodule microbial communities of legume samples collected from California, USA - Siratro red BW | ecosystem: Host-associated > Plants > Roots > Nodule | place: USA: California | collected... | reverse complement strand
TTCTTTTCGGATCTCCTTATTGGCTACTTCAATGTTTCCTAGGAACTCATGGTGGATTGTTGAGATCACTGCGTCTGTGTTTTCAAGACGGTGCATGTGTTCTTGGTTTACAGGACCAAGACTCTGGTACCATTCTTTGAGGGTTTAGGGTGAGCGTGGAAATATCTAAAAGTAGTAATAAAATAGAGTTTAAAATATATACAATTATAGTGTAAAAGCACGCTGAGTCAATAAACAAATAATTTCATAGTAACTTTTAAGGTATTAAAGTGATTTTGGGAGAAACTTCCCTACAAATATTTCTAGGAAAAAAATATTAATTTTTTTTAGATATAATTATTTCATACATTATAAAATTTATTTTTATTATTTTTTCAAAAATTTTGATTGTTAATAGATGCATACGCTAATTTTGACATATTAAGTAATCAATTTCATTTTTTTTTTTCTTAAGAATATTTACGGGAAAAAAAAATCCACAAAACATACGCTAATTACAGTGAATGTCAATAAAATTACCACATTATCTATTTACATTGACCGTGCATGTAGTATTTACTCCTAAAATATATTTTTCCAAATAAATGAATATACAAATAAGTTTAATTGGAACGCATAAATAATTTCAAAGTTTTTATATTATTATTTAATCATAAATTTCACTATACTAAATTTATTATGTTTTATGATAAAAAATTTAAAAGCCACTTTTAAAATGACTTCTAACTTATTATTACTAATAATAATGTAAAATTTATACCGTGATAATCTATAAAAATGAAACTCTAGAAATGAAACCACGTATCTTTAAATGTTATATACATATAAGTTATTCTTCTTGTTTATACATGTCTCATTTAAATATTTAATTTGATTCTAAAATTAAAATTATTAAAAATAATTTTAGAGTTATTTATATTAAATATCCCGTTTCTTTTCCATCTCACTTATCTCCTTTTCATTGAATTCCATCCACTTCAAAAATGGAATATAAATCCAACACTTCCTATAAATTTAAACAACCATTGAGTTGAATTTAAATAATTTGTGAATATATAATTTGATATATTTACACATTAACCACTGAAAATATAAGAGAAAAGATAAACGAAATGCGAAAAGGGTTAATTAAGATTTTTAAGAAAAAAGGAATACTAAAAATCAACCGACACTGAAGTGTAAACTCTATCAAATTTAAAAACTGTAAGGAAAACTTTGAAAACATGCACAAAACTTTTGAATTATTAACAGATGAAGAAAGGTTTTACGTAACGTACAGGTGAAGGAAGCTATAAAAAGAATGATTTGAAATTAAATAAGGTATGTTTCGATTCCTACTAATATATAGCTATGGAATTATTGAGCCATGTAATGATAACTTTTGAATCGTAGATGACCATTAATTATGGCCAACCAATAATTGCATTTGATATTTATACGTAGTGTGTGGTATAGTATGGAGGGAAAGGTACGGCTGCAAAGATAAATCGTACTCACATAATATACTATTTTTTCCATAAAATAAATACATTTTATTTCCTTTCTTATTAATACAGTGGGGTATATAGTATTTGTACATACTCCTAATTTGAAATCACTTATACGAAAATGTCACGTAACTTAATAACAAATTACAACTTCGACTCATATGAATGTAGGTGATTGCAGAGGCTTTTTCGTTGTAATATAAACAAAACAAAGCAATTGTTTTAGAGCCGATTTAAGAACTAATTCTTTTAACAAAACGTCCCCATTCAAATATATCTCGTATTTAATTCACCAATGTTGTTCGAAGTCAACATAAAGCAAAAAAACACTGTAGAGAAAGAGCAACAATAGATGACTAATTCTTTTTTAAACATCAAATCAATACCTAATAATTCTTATCATATCATGTTATCTATAATACTTAAATTTCTTTTCTCTCACACCAAAGATAATTTTGAGATGTTTATGTGCCATAATATTTAAGGGGATCAAGTATCTTTATCATCAAAACAATGTAATATTATTCTTTGAAGACTTTCATCACTTTGTCAAAAGTATCGTCTCATCCAAAATTCTCATAAATACAATAATTTATAATACATTGTATATAATTTTTTCAGAAAGAAGTTTTGAACTTTTCTTGTCAATCGATTATAATTTTTTATCCATTTTAATTTAATTCTGCTTTTAAATATTTTTTAGTAATTTCTACATCTAAATCTATTTAAATCTAAAGGGAACGAATTTAATAGTCTTTTATTTTGTTCTTGTTTTTTCAACGTATGAAGAACCTCCAAATAATACAATAAATATAATAAATACTAATTTCTTATACCAAATACTGAAGTGAACTTAAACACCAGCCTTTTTAATTTACAAATTATATTGCTCATTTCAGATACAACTTTTTTTTTAACTTTTTAATAAGATTTTATTATATTTTATTTCCATAAATTTGTTTAATGACTTTTTAATATAATACATAAAAAATATATAATATGGGAAATAACATATAAACATTAAATTTCAAAGTAGTTATAAAAACTCTTGAGTAAAAAAATTAAAAACACATTAAATAAAAAAAAATTAAATTAAATATAAGTCCTTGGAAAATATAACTACAGAAAAATTGCTTATTGAGATTGATCCGATGGTTTATAAGTTTAAAAAAATCAGTCACTAAGATGATTAGAAACTAAGTCAGATTATAAATTTAAAATAATTAAAATTTTGGTCTATAAAAACTAGTCACTGAAATAATTAATAACTAAATTAGGATATAAGTTTAAAATAATTAAAATTTTGGTTGTTAATTTTAAAGATTAATTTAGTGACTCGATTATATATATGGAGGTGGATTCGCAGCTTGCTGTAAAAAGGTCTAAGGACGAGATACACATTTAAGTTTATCAGTTGGTAAAAGCTTGTCAATCCATCCATACAGGTTCGTGGCCGCAAGGGCCGAGGATAAAGCGTGGACTGATTGGTGGAGTCCCGCATTAATTTATTATTATTATTATTATTATGTAATGTAGTTTGTATATTAAATATGATTAAATAGTTTTATTCATTATTTTATTAATATTATATATTTATAAGTATAAATTTAGATTTAATTTAATGGTTATTTTAATATATTTTTTTATAGTATATATATTTGTTGTAAATAGTAGATCATTATTCTTTAACTCTTTTTTTTAATTGTTATACTTGCAATAAAATTTTATTTTTATACTTCTTAATTTTTTTAATTTATATGAGTGGTCTGCAAACTTTTATACAAGATGAGTGAGACCTATAAATGTTATGTGAACCAACCAACACACCTCACCTTATTTTGGCTAATCAAATTCGAGCTCACCTTATTTTGGCTAATCAAATTTGAGATAAGTTAAAATAAGCGGATTAGCCCGCATTGCTACCCTTATTTGAATATTTATTGAGTATCAATTAATTATAATTTGAATATCAAACTTTTTAATTTCCAAAATAGTTTCTAAGTTAAAAATGAAATGTTTTATTACTTTTATATTAATTTTTTATTTAATGAATTTCTAGTTGTGATTTAATTGAAGTATTCATAGATATTGTAGGTAGAGATGAAATAAAAATTCACAATCTAATAAGTTATACGTTTTTGTTTAACTTTGATTTTCAATTTTCATTACTTTAAGTAAACTGACTTGTTAATACCCAACTGACGACAAAATGGAAAAGTTCAATTTCTTAGCCAATTTCGAAAAGTATAAAATTTATATAAGTTTTTTCTAAAATGCAAATAGAATCCATTGATCAAAGAAACGGTTTGTCAACGAGACATGAAAAACCCAACCGAAGGTTTTGTAAGTACTTTTAATGTTATTTTCTTATTAAAATTAAAATATAAGTTTAATGAGCTAGGCAAAATTTTAATACAAACCTTTTTCTACACAAATCATTAAAGTAAAATTGCAGTTAGAGAACTTCGTCTAAATATTCTTATATGTGGAACAATACTTTACTTCCATTTTTTAGCCTCTACAGTTTTTTTCTAAAAACACTATAATTTGTTAAGAATGGTGGTTTTGAAAGCTTACAGCTACACAAACAGCAAAGAGTTTATACGCCTCTTTCGTAGCCTCTTATTTCTTGCATGCTTTTTCATTCACATGTCCGATGGGGGATGATTTAAATGAACTCTGAGAGTTATAACTTCAAGCTCAACTATCAACCAATTTGATCAAACTCCCAAACTAAAGAAGTCACCTAAGTGGTTGAATTACATTAAATACTGGCTACTCCAGAGAGTGATCCATAACATGCATTAAATCCAGAGGTTACAGTTACCTAAGCAATTAGCCATTATCACATCTTTAGCTTCTTCAGCTGTCACTTCTCACACAAATTAAATTGCCAAAGCAACATTAAATCCTCAGTACTTTCATGGGACTTGTAAATCGCTTCTTTCTTTGTCAAACATACACGATTTTACTCATTCATCCAAATAAAACACATAATCTTCATTTTATGGCTTTTATGAGGCTATTTGGTCAATTCAGAACCTGAATTAAAAAATACTTATGATTGCTTGTCGAATTATTTTCTACCCATACATGGCTTGTGGGTTTATGTGTGATTCCATTAGTCCATGATCGATATATAACTTACGTTAATAAAATAAAGCAAATATGAAAAATTCCAGACAGTCAGAGATGAATGTCAAAAGAAAGAAGAAACTCTTCTTTATGAATTACCGACCACATGTACTTTATCAACAAGACAGATAGTTCAGTTTAAATATACATAAGAGAAGGAAAAACACACTTCTGAATTCCAAACAAATGAGCCAGTTACCAACTTCTCAAGTACTGTAAATAAAAACAATCAAACACAGACTCCCACTCTATCATTGCATACGTGAAATTATGAATGCAATATTGTACTACTAATAGAGTACTTTCTGATTCTTCTTCAAGGATTATGCCGTTGCGTATAAATATAGTCAACGTGAGCAGCAAGTGTTCTCTTCATCAAGCATTCATCCTCTCCAAAACCTTCACAGCTCTCATCAACCGCCTCAACTCTCTGCAAAATATGACATCAATGAATATCATATAGTATTTAACCGCCACCAATATATATTAAATTAGAAAAAAAGAATGACAAAAATAAGGAATAACTCTAAAATTACTCCAAGTATAATTAAAGTTGAACCAACCTGTTGGTGCGGTTTTGTCAAAGATTCCTGGTGAAAAGCTGGCTCAGGGCGTATGGCATGGGAGAGCATGAAGAACAGGAACAGGGTGAAGAACAAAGCTGTGAGCTTGGTCATGTTGGCAGAGAAGGATGAAGAGTTTTTAAGATGGGAAAAGAAATAGAGGGTGTTTGAATGGAAGAGGGAGTGAGAGAAGGAATATATATAGAGATAAGGAAGCAAATGGAAGTGTGAACTTTGAAAGTGAGTTATTTATTGTAGCTCGCAATCAAAGACCAAGGGCATCGAGGAACCACTGTGAAACAAGGGGATACATAAATAAAACCTCAAACACGCTTTTCTTTTCTTTTTTGTTGAATAAAGTTGTCAATGGACAGTCAGTCACATGAATATTGAACAGTGGATAAAACCGAGAAAGCAACCTAGGACAAAAAAGAAAGGTTAGATTGGAACTTCCGTAGGGTTGGAAAATTTGTTACGGGATGGCTTGGAAATTGATTAAAGAATTAAAAAAATTATTATATTTTTAACGTAGAATTTATTGATAAAATTAAATTATTTCGTTACCAGTAGTTTTGTCAAGAGAAGTGTGGTCCATTATAAATTTAAATCATTATGTTTTATTTGAATGGTTAGGATTTTATGAAAATACAGATAATTTTCTACTAAAGTCGTCATGCGACCACGGAATATGTGTGGATACATATATATTCTGAATATGATATGTGTGGATATTTTAAATTAAATACCTTTATTAAATGTGTATGATAAACAATATAAACTAAAAATTTCTACAATTTGACTTAGTAAGGTTTATCATATATATGTTATAAGCCTATAAACTTTTATTAAAATAATAACATTTTAACTAGTGCATACTTGGTTACTACTTTTAAGGTTTATTTTTATTAAAACTATTAATTCGCAATATATTTTCTCTCTTAGAAAAACATATGAGGTTTGAAAATCAAGTCTATAAAACTGTAATTTGATCACTAATAAAAAGAAAAAGTGCATTATACTGCTCTCACTAATTTGCTTATTTTTGTGATCAGGATGGTCACTGAATATGATATGTCTTGCGTTTTTATATATTGTGCCCATAATTAAGTTTTAAAGATTACTTTTGTAGTCATTAATGTTAAAATTTATTGAGTATTCCTCGCCACAAGAACATGCAAATGATTTGGGCAGGAAGTATTTGGTTATAATGGTAAGAGGAAGAAACAGAGCCATGCATTTGTTTGTCTGAATCTAGAATGTGTATATAGAATGATGCATTAAGTGTGGTGACATCTCATGATCTCATGCATGGATTACGGCTAATCACGCAGATCAGCATGAGGACTTTTCAAAGGTGTAGTGATGGCATCAATTAATTCACATCCAGATTCACGACAAGCGTGTATCACCCGTTTGGAATCTTGTACCGTTTTTCATAACCGTTGGCTATACGAGATAGAGGGCGTGGTGCATCTAGAATTCCCCAGATATCGTTGCCATGCCATTCATACTTCCTACGTTATGAATGAGCTAATATTGGGTCATCATGATATTAAAAATATTTTTTATATGTAGAAAAATAAGTTTTTTGGTAAGGTATAATTTAAGCTTTATCAAATTCCATAAATCATTAGAATGATGATGTTGTAATTGTGAATAGTTTTTTTTGTTTCCTCTTTTGCGATTTAAATAAGTAGAAATATCAAATTTTAGTTTTATAAGTGATGCATTGCATTTCATAATGTGGCTTGGATGACTTTCATTACTAGTTTACTTGCATTCTCTTTCGTTGACTCGACCTTCATGTTGGAATGCCACTTCCAGCTCGCTCGTATCAACATAACGAAAGTCACAGCATTGTGAGCAAATTCTTAGACAACTTCTGGCAAAATATAATGCATCCCTATAAAGTGACCATTTCACAGTTATCTCTTCACAAACTTCTAGTTTTCAATTTCTGTCCGACATGAATCCATTTTACTCCCACGCCTTTTGAGTTACGTTTATGAATAATTATTATTAGGATCAAAACTTGTTAGTCATAGTCTCCTTGCACCATTCCTGATTTTAAGCAACACTTACATCGTAACGTTTGAAAAATTATTATTTAAAATAGAAATGAGTAATAATTGAGTTGTTGAAGTGTAAGTTTATTTGCCTTCAGGTTATAATATATAATAAAATTGTTGTATGTTTATTTTAAACAAGGTGAAAAAAAGTTTAGATAATTAAAGCTTGCTTTAAGTTAAGCTTTTGAAATTGTAAGTATTTTAAAACACGTTTAATTACTATTTCAGCCAACTGTTAATAAAACCTGATTATCTTATATGAAGTTTTGGAAATGGTAATATTTTAAAACACGTTTAATAAAGTTGTCTTCAGTGTTATAATTGAATTGTAACATTAGGAAACTCATCCTGACTAATATTGAAGATGCGCTTAGTGCTTTAAAACCCTTCTTCCCATCTCGCTCGTTCACACTCCACATTCTGCTCCGCTTGTAGAGTAGTTCCTATACGTCCTATTGTAATTTTTTCACTTGTGGTTAAAGCAATTGTGAATTCTGTTTATCCTGATATGCTTCGGTTGTTTTTGAATATGGAAGATGAGTAGATTACAAAAAAATAAAAAAATTAGAATTATCAACATCCAAAATTCAATCCAGGTCTTCTCAACAACTTAACAAATAGACCACAAAAACTTTTCTAATATTATAATTATAATTTCAATAACTAATAATAATAATGTTATTATTATTATTATTAATATACTTATTTTTTTATTATTATTGTTAATATTATTATTATTATTATTACAATTATTATTATTGTTATTAGTATTATTATTGTTATTAGTATTATTATTGTTATTAATTTTTAATTATTATTATTAGTATTATTTTTTAATTATTATTATTATTAACAATCTTAATAAAATTTTAATTAAAAATTTTATGGTAATTTTTTCTGCTGATAAATCTATCATTAAACTAATCCAAAATAATTTTATCATTAAAATCCGTCAATAATAACATTTTATAAATAAATAAAATGTTGTTAATAATTTTAATTTTTCTTATAATATTGACCAAGTAAGCCCATATATTTACTGTTATGTTTTTCACTCCCTACATTGTTTTTTCTTTTCCAATAGTACTATGTTACGATGGGTATTTAATTTTCTTCATTGTTTGTTTCTCTTTTCCAACAATAGTACGTTGTTGATGTGTTAGATCAATATTGCAGCATCCATCGTTTACTGTCTGATGACATCTTTGGGGAGAATAATGAATTTTGAATTTATAATTCTTAATGCGAACACTGGATGTTGGCCACTGGAGATGGAAAGTTGTAACTTGTGAGATGATATGAAAGAGTGGTTGAAAAATAAGGAAAGGACTCATGTTGACAACCAATATCAATGATATCACCACTTATTTAATTATTTGTCATTACTTTTAGATTTTTATTTCATTGTTTTATATGTTTTCCTTTTTGTGTTTTTTTTATGATGTATTTTAATATGTCCTACTTTTGGTTAGTTTATGTTTATTATTACCCTTGATATTAATTGCTAGTTCTTTTCCCCTACAAAAATCTGCATCACATTTTAATTGTCTTTTAGATTCTATCAACGCCTACCTCTTTCGGCAAAAGATTAAAGCCCTAGGGGAAATTCCGACAAGTTGTCAAACATTAACACTTTTTTTCCAAATATTACAGTTTAAGATTATTATACAAATAATAAAAACAACAATATTTTTTTTTGTTAAGAAAAGTTGCTAAAATAATATCCTTTTTTTTATAAATACATTATTTTAAATTAGAAAGATGAAATAATTGATTTCAAGATAAGAAAAAAAATAAGTTTTGAGGACATCAATTATTTTATAACTTTTTACAATAATTAAAATTGTAATTATTTTAAAACAGAAATATAATCTGACATAAGATTTCTGAAAAAAATATGAGATGAGATTTGTTAGATAAACAAGCGGACTTGAAACATCAGATGCTAGATCATATATTATCAATAATATTGTATTTTGCAAAAATAGTGAGGCTTTTTTTTATCACATACGAAATTCTAAAGGAGAATCATCACAACATTCCATTCCATGGGCCAGTTAAATTTTTAAACGATTTCTGAACACAAAGTTGATCAACGGGCAACACTAGAACGAGGAAAAACTGTAAATAATATATTTAAATTAAACTATATGCATAGACATGTTTGATGAGTGATGTTGACCCGGGATGGTTTGGTGATTATATAAAACGAAAGGAATTTATGGTAAACAAAAAGACAGAAGAAGAAGAAAGGAATTTAATTGAAGAAATGAGAGATCCTTTTTGACTATGTTTGCGCTGTGTTTCGTAATGAGGTCTTCCTCCACTGGAAAGAATTTATTGATTAGAGGAATATCTTTGAGTGTTAGTTAAGGTAATTGAGGAGAGTTGGGGAGATTTGGTGTGCCTCAAACTATTTAGTGTCATATAATGGGGTCTTCCTAAACAAAAGTTGAAGGCATATGAGTCAAAGGGGAATTTTTCTGATGAATTTTTGTTGTTAAAAACTCTTTTGTGTTTGTAAGTAGGAATTGGGTTGGACAATTATTGGTGTACGTGTTTGCTTCGAACTCAAACTAAGGTCAGAACCTTGTCAGTCGGCAAATACATCTTAATAACCCAAATCTGCTGCCAAAACTAATTTCAGTCACCAATCATTTTCTTTTTATAAATTGAACAGAGATATAATGAAAGTTATGAAAATAAAATGTGTATCTTATGATGTTTAATTTAAATGAAACCATTCTATATTTTTATTTTTATTTTCATTATTTTATTCTTTTATTTAGATTTTTCTTTTACCATTTTTGTGCTTTGAAATCATTAATAGCTTCTCAAACTTTCATCAAATATCATTTCTATCTATATTACATAAAGTTATCAGAATTATAATGTCAATCTATTTAATATCATTTTACTCTAAATTAGATGTTTAATATGATTTATATCAAACTTAATTTTTAGTATTTTTCAAAATTAGTTTATGTTTATCCATCTCGAGGTTTTTTCTCCTTTTTTTTTCTTTTAATTTGGCTTCTACACTATGCAATGGAGCTGCAATTTAGATTAAATGGCTCCTCTAATACATTCTATAAAATTGCTAATATTTTAGTGATTTATAGAAAATTATGTAAAAAATTACTGAAAATATCATTAAGAAAAACAAGTAATTATGGATTTCTTTTAAGTAATAATTTATGACAATTTTTTTATTTAAATGAATTAAAAAATTAAATCAAATATACATTTATTACTAAGCTACACTAAGTTTTTTTTAATTTTTCACCGTTTGAAGTCTTGTTTATGTGACTAGTGGATACTTACGTTAACAAGAGTTTCATGTTTGTCAACGTCATCCAATATATGATACCACCTTATACATCACCTATAAAAATTCATGCAAATCACCCAATTAACACCACTTATCAAAGTTAAACCTTATATACACAGATACGATCTCATGTATATATGTATACAAGCTATCCATGAAAAATCCACCGACCACAACTGGTTACTCAAAAAACGTATATATCATGCATAGATCATATAATGCATATTAACATTAGTCATATATCAAAACCACATATAATTAATTTCATCTTTTATATATTATATCACAAAAAAACATGTATAAAAAATACTAAATATATAGAAACATAAAGCATATCATCATCATTTCAGCACATCGTTGCATCTTGCTTGAATGACTTTATCCACATATACAAGACATCATCCATTTCACTTAAATGTAACCTTTGTCGCTTGAGCAAATTGTAACCCAAGAGCAACACTCCTTTAGACTTCTCCTCACTCAATTGACCATCTTGTTGCTTGAGCATTCATCGCTTGAGCATTATCGTCAACACTTGAGTGACCATCATGTTGTTTAAAAAAATCTAACAAATTCTAAAAGGCTCACTCACCGTCTTAAGATGGTTGAGCGTCTAACCCATGCTTGAGTGCCCGTTACACATGTCACATATTTCCTTGTGCGATGACATTGTGTTCAAAAACAACGTTTGAACCACAAACAATGTCATTGAGTGTTCTATTCAATACTTGAGTGATATGCTTCCATATAAGAGAGAATTATCTTAGCCCTTCTCTCGCTCATATTGCAAGCCCTTGCTTAAGTTATACACCACATTACTTGAGTGATGTAAGGCGTTGATGCAATCAATGCACACAAAGTGAGGGGTGAAAATAAAAACTTATCGAAAGGTGTAGTTTAAAAGATGTTGGGCTTAAAAGTGAGTTGAAATCTTTTTTAGTTTCAAGAACAAAGATATAAACATTGAGCTTAAAAAAAATGGATTAGAAGTCTTCATTTTCTCCTTTCTTTAGAACAATAGGCAAACATATATTTATCTTCATTCTTCCTTTTTTTTTCTTTATTCCTTCTTCTTTTCTCTAAGTTTCATACACAAACTCTCTTATTTATTTTGGCGATATAAGTGTGCAAGATTGTAAATGTAAAACATCCATCTTTAGACTTTACTTTAGTTAAAAAAATTTCTTTTTTCATTCTCCTTCTTAAGTTGAACTCATTAGGGGTGGGAGGTTTCTGGGATGCAACAATTTTTAATAATTTGACTTTAGGATATTTGTAATTAGGTTTTCACATTAACAACAAATAGTTAATTGTATTTACACTTTTCATCGACATAGTCCCTATTTGTTATAGATCCAAATGCACTTGTCATCTTTGCCTTGCGTGCTTTAAAATTTGCTTAAACCCTTAACCGAACTGTGCATGATTTCAATTTTGTAATATATGCTTTGTAGAGGAAGGTCACATGACTATTGTGTCTTACCTTAATTGATATTCTTTGTATATACACTTTGTAGAGGAAGGTCACATGGAGGCCCGAGGATGAGGAAAAAGTTAAGAAAAATTTTAATTCCAGGGCTTCTGATAGACCTTTAGAAATGTTTAAACTTGCTAGACAAGACGGTAAGAAGCCCGATTGGATTAGCAATAATGTCTGGAACAACTTACTAGAAAAATGGAATATGTCGGCCAATCGATCTAAGTGTCAAACAGCTTTGAAAAATCGTCTATCTGATAAAGGTGGTAGTTTGCACACCGAAGGATCGATTAGTGTTCATGAACATGCCATACGTATGGTATGACTTCTTGAATATGTTGCTATTTAATTATGATCTTTAGATTTCCTTCTAATTATTTACTTTGTGATGCTTTTGTTTTTAGGCAGAGGCGTTGGGTCGATTAGTGCATGTAGACGAAGTCTTCGAACAAACACATAGAAGAAACAACACTAGAGAGTTCATCGATGATCGATTTAGGCGTACTTATGTGAGTTTCCTTCATTACATCTAACTAAAAAAATTTACTACTTATATGACAAACTACTTTGTCTTTACAGGAAGATTTTGAGAGAAGATTTTCTCAAGCACTGTCTGAGTCTACTTTTACACCGGGAGTCTCAGAATGCAGTTCCCTAGACCCTGCTAAGGAGGAAAGACTAAGAAATACATGTTAGTTAAAGGCTACCGGTGGAAGATATAAAGGCTGAGTATATGGAATTGGGCAAGTCAAACGTCATGATGTATCTATTCAAAGTTTCATGTAGTAGACACAAGCATGCTCCTGTAAGCAAGTTGAATCTGAAGAGATTGATCGTTTGAGACAGCGACTTGCAACTAGTGAGGATCGTTTGTCCACTAGTGAGGACCGCTTGTCCATAGTGAGGAGCAAATTCGTCAGATGAATTCCCCGATTCCAAGCATTTATTGGTGCAGTCCTCCATTACCTACATCCTTTAGTAGCTGCAGCTGACCAAAATATTTGACAAGAAGATCATCATCATCAAACCGAACAGTAACAACATGACCACCAACAAACTGACCAGCAAAATGAAGAACCACGAGGAGATCACCCATGATCGCTATAATAAGTATTAGTTTGTATGAGAATGAGACACGACTTAGGATAATTTTGTTTTCATTTTAATCTTTATTAACTATGTATGATTTTCTTTACTATGATGTAGACTATGCCTAAATTTTAATTTTGATTGTTCTAGATTATGACAACTTATCCTATTTTACAACTGCTTCAACAATTTATAGTTTATGAACTGCATATGAACTGTTTATGAACTTTCTAGATTGGAGATTTTGATTATGTATTACCAGATATTCGTAAGCCATATAAATAAAATTGATACCTAAATCTGTCTGTATAATTACATACGAAAAAATTCATATTTAATTACTTATGGATATTTTTGTATATAATTACTTACGAATATTTTCGTATGTAATTGCATATGAATTTTTTGTACGTAATTATATACGGATATTTCTATATGTAATTACATACAAATATTTTTTGTACATAATTACATATAGATAGTTTTTGTACATACATACAAATATTTATGTATGTAATTACATATGGATTTTTCTATATGTAATTACATATAAAAAAATTTGTATGTAATTACATACGGATTTTGAAATCCGAATATAACAGTTAATTACGAAGGTTTTACATATAAATTTTTGGTCGTATATAATCCGTAGATAAATTCAAATTACATACAGATTTTTAATATTATATACGAATTTCGACTATATGTAATTCCCATTTTTTTTTATAGTAATTGAATTTCGTTTAAATGGTTTGAGCAATATTTAACTTGAGAGTACTTCAAACACTTTAAAAACTAATAATCTTTTTTCAAAAAAATTTCATTCTTATAATGTTTAAATTCTTTCCAAAATTAAAAATTAATAATATTCGAACTCATGACCAAAAACTATCAATACCAAACAACAATAGTACTATACTGAAAACAATAGTTTGGAAATCTAACATTTTTCACAAGATTTTCTTTTTTATTATGTTTGAATTCTTTCAAAACTAAAAAACAGTAATATTCCAACTTATGATGTCAAAATTATCGATATCAAACCATAATCATATTACATAAACATCTATGATTCACATATTTCAAATTTCACATATTCTAAAAACAGTAATATTCCAACTCATGATGTCAAAATTATCGATATCAAACAATAATCATATTACATAAACATCTAAACATATATGATTCACATATTTCAAGTTTCACATATTCTATTAATCAAAATTATTATCACTATACAAAATTGTAATATTACATTTCCTTACTTAAATTGAAGTATTTCTTTCACTTACAGAGTCTTTATAACTTTCCAATCACCTTAATCACCCCATTTAAGTCTCCAGAAGTAATCATACACTAAAAACTCTTTCCTTAACATATTTTTCGAAAAGAAAATAAAGGACTAAAACTTACATACTTTTTTTTTTTTTACTTACTGGAGCCAAATTTTGATAAGTAAAACAAAATCAACATTTCACTGTCTCTAGATAGGTCAATTTGACAAAAATCCATCGATTATTATTTCATTTAAAAATAAAGAAAATATAAAGAGAAAATAATTTTCTAAATTAAAGATTTTAAAATAAACTAAAAAATAAATGTCTACTTTTTATTTATAACGATAAAAAAATCATTTCAAAATTTAGTAAATTATTATCTAGTATTACATCCTCATATATGACGAGTTCGATTTTTACCCACATGACATTGAAGGCAAACTTAAATATGATTGTTCTGCACTAATTTTGCTTTATAATATTTATGTGAACCAATTTTTGTTTAGCACCTAAACTATATTCTACTGAACTTAGATTTTATAATTTGAATGTAATGGACTATTTATTACAAAAATAAGAAGATTAAAATTCATGTAAGATATATTGGTAAAAATTAAATAATAATCCAATTGCAAGTTCTATTAATCTAGTTACTGGTTTTAGTTTAATGTGATCTAAATCGATCCACTAGCATCCTTTTTTAAAGTAAGTTTCTTTTAGCAAAAATATTTTTGTGTCACATTCATTTATTTATACTTCAAATTTTTAAAGCATTTATTCAAAAGTAGCTACAAGTTTCAACACATCCATCATGATTATGGTATTCTGATGGATTTCCCTACCTGTCTGTTGAAGCTTTGACTACTAATGCTTCATCAATGCGAATCTGGCCACACATCTTTAGGTTCCAGTTTGATGGAACTTATCAATTACTTGCTTATAATATCATATATCCTTCTAATATGACTAAAAATTGAATTACTAGCTCTGTTTTCACCGACCAAGGAGCCTCAAGATAGGAGCTTGAAGAAAGCATTAACATGTAACTCAGAAAAATTGGTTGATAAAGAAAACTACATAAAACCATCACAAAAGTTTAACATATATACGAATAAAAATTCTTATAAAAATTACATACTTAATATTTAAAATTAAAATTACATATAAAATTTTACATATAAATTTATATTCAAATTTTTACGTATAGATTTTACATTTAAGTTTTACGTTCCAATACATATTCATACATATATAATACTATATTATTATCATTATTATTATTAACATTATTGTTAATATTATTATTAATATTAGTATTATTATTAAAATGACTAATAATATTATTAATATTAATGTTAATATAATATTGTTATTGTTAATATTAGTATTATTAACATTATTAATATTTTTTGTTATTAATAATAATTTTAATAAATATTATTATTAATAATATTATTAATACTAAAATCAATATCGATATTATTAATGTTAATATTATTTTTAACATTAATATTATTTTTAATATTATTATTATTGTTATTATTGTTATTACTATTAATATAAATATTAATGTTATTAATTTTTTATTATTAATATTATAATTATTAATTATAAAAATTGTAATTATTATAATAATAATCATCATCATAAGAATAATAATAACTATTATAAAATATTAGAAAAAATAATCTAATCTAAAGATAAATCCTGTATGTATGTATAAAATTTGGATTTGATTCCTACTTTCAGTAAATAGTTAATAATACTAATAAAATATATGTAAATTTCATTTTTTTTAGTATAAAACGGATTGGTTTAAAATTCTTTGTGCATTTCCCTCTACCAAGCTTATTTGTTTTTCTACTTGCTCATCTATCAATGTTGGATAGGATAAGATAAGGACGACACTGAAATTCGAATCCACCTATAAAATGAAACATGAATTATACCTCAAGATGGTATGCTCAATGGCAAGCTTATCTTTAATATAGCCAGGTGTTTCAGGCATGTTCTATAATTCTAATTTATTTTGATTCTTTTTTTGTGAAATAACATTTCATTTGATGTTGGATTATTATAAGTATCCCTTTCAGTACATATTACAAAAGTCAATGATCACTGAGGATTCTCTTCCACCCACGTAGAGATTTAGATGTGAACATGAATTAATTTGTTCAAGTGAGGAACTTGTATATGGCTAGTCAATTTTTTTGCGATCATGACTCATTAAGGTGTGAATTCAAAAGAAGTCAGAAATTTTACTCTTTTCTCCTTATTTATGTGTATGTTTTTTCTCCGATGGAGCCCACTAAAAGAAGAATCATACAGAAAATGGGGATAGCCTTGAAGAAAATGTAGTAATGTACTTTTCTGCATGGCCTACTACGGAAATATTAGATAGCTCCTGAGTTATACAAGAAGACGCAGATGTCTATAATTATAAATTCTGACTTACACTTGGAATTTATTGGTATGATGCGTCATAAGTTAACAATTTGTAAAGTCCGAGGAGAAAATCCCTTGGTTACACTTCACGTTTAGAACCATACATAAGAGCCCTCACAGTGTCAAAAAAGTCACTATTCACATGATTTTTTTTTTTTTTTTTCTTTTCTTTTGTTTCAAAAATGACCGTTTTCTCATCAAATTTTTTTTGTTTTTTTTTGTTGTAAAAAAAGTTTTTATTAAATTGATTTTTTTTTTTTTTTTCTTTTCTTATGTTCACAAAGTGAATGTTTGCTCATCAAATTTGTTATGTTGTTGCTGGAAGAGATGATAATCCACTCACTTAACCAAACTTTTTCAAGAATGATTTTTCTCTCAAATCTTTAAGTTTTCATTTAAAAAAAATGAGTGATAGCTATTCAACTATAAACAAATATGACTTTACTACGTTAATATATTAATTTGCAAATTGAATAAAGCGCATACATATATATATATATATATAATGTTATTAGTTAATGTATGGTAATGTACTTATCAAATATTGAATTCAAGTGCATATCTAGAATTTAAACACAATATTATTAGTTAAATTAGAATAATATCATGTCAAATCATCCATGTTTATCCTATATTGGATAAGGGTGACAATATTGAATGGATCCAACTGCCTAACCCCTAAAAAACGAAGTATGGTAGGTGGGCTTTTTCGTAATGCACACCAGTGATTACTGCTTATATTCATATATTAATAGCAGACAGACTAAAATACCATCCTCTGCTACACCATGTTGTCCCCGTTGTCATGGTGTCTTCTTCTTCATTGGACCTCCACCTGCATTTCTGTTCTACATTGCGATATTTGAGAAGAAGAAAAAGAGAATAAAATGTTGGGTTTGATAGAAAATTTGTTTTGAAAAATCCGTTTTGAAAATATTCAGGGTTTAGAGTTTAAATTCTAAAATATTTAAGATATTTGGAAAAGCTTGTTCTAGAGATAATCTTCTAAAAAGCATCTCATACCAAAAAAGCTTGTTTCGAAAAGCATTTGATATAAACTGAAAATCTTGTTCCAAAAAATGTTTCAAAAGTTCTGTTTTAAAAATCTTATTTTAGAAATTCTGGAAAGCTAGTTTCGAGGAAGATTTCTGAAAGAGTCACCTTTATGAAGGGTATAATTGTCATTCTAATAATTATGAGGATGAAGTTAGTAATTATACGGGGTGCAGGAAGTAAAAGCACAGTGATTCAATATACGAATATACCCAGACCACCCCATCAATGCAGTATTCAATGAACTAACGATGCTCAGCCCAAACCCATCAAGCAATAGGTAAGACAGCCTATCTGCTGGACAAATATTATTATGTTCTTTTTCAAAAATAGTTTTTTACTATTTAGGATCACTCGTTAGGGAGGTGATGCTTAATGCCATAAATAAGCCAATATAATTGACATCAATTTATTTATGGTTTTTGTTTGTTTTTCCAAAGCACATTATTTTATTATTATTGGTTTATTTTACGAAGTTAATTCCTCTAATAAAAATATTTACGTTTAAATTTAGACTAAATTATTAATATGTTTTAGGTTTTTAATTAAACCTGTCACTTTAAATTAGTATCCTAAATAAAAAGGTTTAATTTGTTTTTCCATTTTTGTGGATGGACCCGCAACCCGTTTTAAACGGTACAACTAATAACATGAGGATCATTCCATCCCAATTGGTTTTAATTAGACGGTCAAGGGACAACCCACTTTGTGATCTCTAAACAATTAAACCTGAATTTTAATTAAATAAATAATATGTTTGCTCACAACCCCCTTTAAATGTAATAATTAAGACTTCTAATAAATATATTTTTATTACAAATAATAAAAACGATGTTGTTGAAATTACGATCAGATACGCTATTTATGTTTCAACAAAAAATTGTATTTTTAACTAGTACTTTTAAAAAATTTATATATTACTTAAAACAAAAACATCAAATAAAAAATCCCATTTTTAATATACTTAGGCGAGATTATTTTTTATTGTATAAAAAAACATTCTTTTGTGTTAACATATTAAAAACTTTGTCTTTAGTTACAATAACAGCCTAAACAATTTAATGTGTTGAATAATTGAATTAATTAAACTCCTAAAGCTTTGGTTTTGAATAGTCGGGTGCAAAGGACAAAAAGCAGAACCTCAACTGTGCTATACTTTTCTTGCTATCAAAGCCCCCAATAAGCAGCATCTTATCGTGCCCAAAAGCAGTGACAAAGCCACGAATTTTCTTATTCCAAACCCCCCAACACTCACTATACTATACCCTTTGTCGTAGGCGCTAGGAAGCTTCTTAGTCACAGATTAAATGAACTAATCACATAATTTCAATAAGCATTACACGGTTCCACCAATCTTGGTAAAGAAAAATAAATCAGTGAATGAAAGTATGAGCTGCACCGGGACACGCTTTTCCAGAGGGAGAGGGTTCAAGAATTCCCCATGCACGTGTCAAAAGCTTGATGGGGTTGCTGTGGCTGCAACTAGGCTCTGTCAAAGCTTTGTATCTGCCTTTTTCGCTTCCTTAGAATGGTGCTCTTGTTTCTATGTTGACACAAACGATGACGGTCCCGATGCCGATTCCACTTCTGCAACATCTCTCATTCTCAGCGCCGAAAAGGATGACTCTGCCACTTTCCGTTTCTTCAACCAAACTTGAACACTGCACATATTTCGACTCGGTCCACGTATATACATACGTATTCACAATCAACATCTCGCTATGCATGCAGTTGCTTGTCGATTTGGATGCATGCACGTATACATTTTATCCTTAGCTTCTTCCTTTAATTTGAAAACTACTGTACAGTATTGCCATGATTTCAAAGATAAAGCAGAAGCTTAGTTATCAAGGTGTGAACATTTGTATATATTCACGAAAGTTCAACTTGTTAGTTGTTTGTTTAGATTACATATATTGTTAATATTATGTACATATTTTTATGACTACTCATTTGTTTTCACTACCAGAGAACGGAACTAGCATCTAGAAAAACGAATTTTAAGCCAAAAGAACTTCAGCCACAGTATATATACAGGAATAGTCTGTTTAAAGTTAACAAGAAATACCAGTTGGCAGGAATCTCGATTACTTTATATCTGTGTTTTTCGGTAAACGGTGACAAGCAAGGAACCAAAAAGATGGCATGATTCATTGTTAAGAACAAAATTTTCTTTTTCTAAAATTTCTTGCTATGTGTTGACCAATTCGTAAGATTAAATTTAATGACTAAGCCTTTCCCCCCGACGTAAGTAAAGCAAATTCTTAATGTTCTTCAGAGAAGATTCCTGTTTCGTTTCATGTATTTTAATTATTTAATACCTAATCAAGCAAGTTAAGTATACTCTTTAAATAATTTTCAATGCTTAAAAAAAATAATCGTTTTTGGAAATGAGATATTTGGGATAAAAAATTACTCAAAGGTATTATATGAAGTCATTCAATTCAAAGTAGTTTTATTTTCAAAATAATAATAATGAAATAATTTTTCATTTCATTTTATAATATCCATCAAGTCAACACATTATTGGAAATTTTTTAACTGTAAAGCCAAAAATTTCTCCAAAGTTACTGTAAATAGTCTTGCGTACAAGGTTAAATGTTGCTCTATTTTAGAGTGATAAACTTAACCAATACATGTACGAGTTAGTGGCTATAATTCCATATAAGATTCTAACAGTTGGATCTAATTAAGCATCCCATTCACTCCACTTATGGCTTGTTTATAATTAAAGTAGACATTGAAGTGAATTTCGATTTTATATGAACTGGGCTAAAATAAAAAGTTTATGATGACTAAACGGAGAATTAAAATTTAGTTAGAATATGAAAAAAAAAATCAAATTCACTTTGTAACTTGACTACTAATTAATCCAGTTAATTTTTTTTGGGAATGTAATTATAAATGTTTAAATAAAAAGAACATTAGTATTGTTTAAATTTAGGGTGTCTATATATAATCAGTTAGCGATGTATTCTTGTCATAACGTAATTTTTAAAAGAGAACATTGGAATTGTAGAAAGTAATTAATTATTATTCTTTCAAAAATTGAATAGAAACTTTTTTATACTACTATAAACTGAAGTCTTTATAATGAAAAGAATCATTCCAATTTAAGGAGGTAGACATATACCAAACAAGAGAGAAACAAGACTACGAGATTTGAGATAGTGTTTTGGTTTTAGTGAAAGAGTGATCGACATTTCTTGAGAGATAGAGTAGATTTGTTGGATGATATATATTACAGGGAAGAGTTTTCAACTTGGTTTACAAAATTTATAATTTTATTTCAAGTAACGAATATTCATTGCGATATTTTGGTAAATATACAAAAGAGTGTTTAACCGTGTTAGATTTAGTTATGTTTCTACTATTTTGTAAATGGTACAGTCTTGTGTTCCCTCTTCCCATATAAATAAACCAAAATATTTAACATGTTATGTTGAAAATTTAAATTTGAAACTTAACAAAAAATCAATTTTTTTACCACTTAAAAACATATTATTTCAAAAATAATTTTATTCAATGTCAATAACTGAAAATTGACATCTCTTCGGAATTCATAATGGTGTGTAAGATATTAATGAGATAAATAAATAAAAATTAAATGAAGATATAATTTCTGGGTATATTTTATTCTTATGAAATCCTTATAAATTTTTATTTAATAGGTTATTATGAAAAAAATATATTAGTTTTTTTTATAACATGTTTTAATCATCTCTGGTGGCTATATATACAGAGCAGTCAAAAGAGAGAAAAACATATGGTCCAAGTAGGACCACATGTCGAGTGAATTCACCTAACAAAATGTAAAGATATTGTGAAGAAAGAAAGAATATATGAGAGGATGGTTACATGATTCAAGTAATCCAAATGTGTTAGCGATTTGTAAGAAATGACCAACGAAAATTCAAAGTAGGCTTAATGGCGGACACAACTTTGGAGGGCATCGTTAACTTCCTTCCTTAATTTGAATAAGAATGTTTCCTTTTTTGTGTACCTCGTGCCTCGTTAGTTCCTTGTGCTATGAAACTGGCGGCAACAAGATGAACTTGGAATACCTGGCTATAAGTGGTTCAAGAGAGAATATATATCCTGGGGGACAAACTTTCAAGCCAGGAATTTAACTGAATCTTCAAACAAGCATAGATTCTTCACACCAAAGTCCAATCAAGATTTTTCTTAAGAAAAAAAATAAAAAAGCGAGAAAGTGAGATAGCAGGAAAGCCAAATCACTGGCATGTGATAAAGAGAGATCTACAGAGATCCCAGCAAGAGATTTCCTTTCTCAATGATTGGTGCAACTGAAACTAGCTTTCCGTCTCTTTAAAAATGTTTTAATTTCAAATTTATGAATATAAAGTATGATTAAGAAAGAAATTCAATTAAATTGATTGATACTTGGTACCTTAAACCTGATTACTGTAAAAAAGGATTGAAACGAACAAGACAGATAAGGTGGGCATGTGATAAAATATCCTGCAGAGACATACTTTAGCCAAATGTGAAAAAGGAGTTCCTGTCCCCAGCAATAGTGCATTCCATTTGATCTGTTTCACTAACGTAGACACTTCAGGACTCTCCTACATGAAAATGCAATGCTTTTTAGCTGCGTTGTCAGTTTTTTTTTTCTTTTCTGTAAGATATTGTGAATGTGATATATCTTTGCATGGTGTGGAGGACTTCAAGATTCTAATTCCTTGGCACCCCAATGTCTTTCGTCCAACGCATTAGGAGGGTTGTACCCACCCAAAACAATAAAGTTAACAAAAGCCAAACCTTACCCATCACATTTTTATCTTCCTTCTCTTTTTCTCTTTTGCAGACACCACATATATCGTGTTCCTCCTTTACTTTCTTTTATATTTTTCATTATCATAAGTGGAACACATGTCAGAAGATTAAACGGAGCGTTCATATTGTATAATCTTAATTAAGTGTGGATGCTAATTGAGAAACTATCTTGAACTTAAAGGTGGATAACCATATTTTTTTCTATTTTACTTCGGTGATGTACTTTTATATATTTAAAAAACAGAAAAAAAAAAGAGAAGTAATGATGTATATATAATTGTCTTCAGAGTTATACATGATGACAAATTGTTAGGATTAAATAAGGAAAATTATCCTAATTGGTTTTCTATGATTGCATTAATGCTACTTGTGGTACCAGCGAATTATCTTTTTTTTTTTTTTTTTTTTTTTTTTTTTTTTTTCCTCTTTCCCTTTTTTTTGTTTTTTTTTTGTTTTTTTTTTTTTTTTTTTTTTTTTTCCAACCTAACCTTATTTTTTCCTTTTTTTTTTCCCCGGTTCCCTTTTTCCGGTTTTTTTTTTTTTTTTCAAAC
>Ga0099825_1002803_pt1 | contig 23276 bp, 8 predicted proteins | sample SiratroredBW_FD_76838 | JGI IMG/M metagenome (GOLD analysis project Ga0099825, IMG submission 76838) | Root nodule microbial communities of legume samples collected from California, USA - Siratro red BW | ecosystem: Host-associated > Plants > Roots > Nodule | place: USA: California | collected... | reverse complement strand
ATATTTTTTTTTATAATATTTCAAATATTTTTTTTTTTTTTTTAAAATAAAAAATATATTTTTTTATATATTTTTTGTATTATATATATTTTATATATATATATATATATATATATATATATATATATATATATATATATATATATTATTTTTTTTCAGACATTTATTTCACACTTCTTTCTTTCTAATAGCTTTCTAACACATTACATTTTTCTTTCTTAAAATGTCAAATCGCATGAATTCATTCATCTTTATCCTATATATAAATGAGGACTTTTATTATGAGAGGACGAGAGGAGAGTAAATTTTATCCAAAAGATTAAGATTTTTTTTTTTTTGCATGATTAAACTGTTTCTGACTATTTCAAGTGAGTATATTATTATTAAATAACTTTTTATTCGTATAATTTATATAAGATCGCATGGTCTAAATTTACCCTTAAAATTCTGTCATTAAAATACTCCTATTACTTCATACATTCATATATATATATATATTCACCAACAATAGCAATGGTTCAAGTTTTACTATCCTGACATAAATAATTGTAATGACTAATGCATTTTTAATAATTAGTATGGCATTAGTTTTTGGAGTGATTTGTAGCACTATGGTTGAGTAGTTTTGAAACATTTATTATATGTTGGTTGAAAGGCGTGTGATGATCTGAAAGAGTCAGAAGGACCACAGCAGCAAGATTTAAAAAGTCGAGGTCTGTGTTTGGTACCGATTTCGAGCACATTTCCAGTGGCATCAGAAACCACTAGTAGTGCTGAATTGTGGACGCCTACATTCAGAGGCGCACTCTTGAGGTAGAGAAGATAAAGCCAAAGAGACTCGCCCAGTGGAGAATCGATGACGTATTATTAACTATTTGCATATGTAATATGATGAAGCAGATGTGAAGGCACAGTTTCTGAAGAGAAAAGCTGAAGAAAGCAAAGGATGAAAAGAAGGAACAGTGAGAAAAGAAACAAACGAAGTGACCCTTCAAAGGTCACCAGGGAAAGCTGGGCCAGCCACAACCAGAATGATGTGCGCTTGCAAATGATTAGTGACCACTGGAAGAGAAAATATTTAACTTGCATAGATATAGTTTATCAACTGGGTGTGCTGCAAGATTAATATATATTACCCCATATGTTAGTTAATTTGTGGTTGGTAAGAGTAGGATCATATACTATATTCAGCCACACTTGACATCAGAGTAGGTGATTTGTTCTTGCTTTCTGGTAGAGAATATATGGCAGAATTCACAGGATATGGCTTAATTTAATGTCTTTTAATTTGTTCCTGTCAATGATTGTTTATTATCGTAGTAATATATTTTGTTCCAATGTATGTCTAGCACCGATTTCTTTTGTTTAGGGAAAAAAAGAAAATAAAAGAGGATTATACATAGTACATAATATTCATTTTGTTTTTGGTTTAATGTAATTTTTAAGGTATTTTACTTCCCTCTCATTTAACATCTACTTTATGTAATAAAATATTATATAAATAATAATATATGAAAGTGTCAAATGAATATATACGCCATCCTTTACCTTAAATGTTTAATTAATTATACTGTCTTATTGTTCATTTCGGTTAAGTGATACCCTACAGGGAAATATACATTAAAGTCAGGCGAAAAAAAAAAAAAGTAAATTGAACAAAACCGATATTAAATAAGAAATAGTGTAAAAGCAAGGAAACAAAAATATATAGGGTTTTCAAAGACAAACATTACAGTTATACCAAAATCGACATTAAAATAATATCACATTTAAAAATAATGACGGCTTAGTCGATATTAAAAAAAAAGAAAAATTTATATATAATAAATTATAGGATCAATAAAACTCACGCTAAAGCATAACAATATTTTATATATTATATTATACCGTGCAACCGATTATAATAACATAAATTATATGTTGCAACTATATTTGTAATGGTAGATCGAGAATGAGTTGAGTAGAGGAAATTTTTTTTATAGAATTCGAATATGGTAAGTCGATTTCATCATCTTATTCGAGGTTAAGAACTATTCGAGTATCGTAAGTCCATGGTCGAAAATGATTCGAGTATGGCAAGTTCATGGATGAGAACGAGTCGAATATGATAAATCAAGTTCATCACCCTAATTGAGAGGATTGGAGTTCATAAACATGATTAACAAAATTAAATATAAATTTATGTTATTAATGGAGTTTATTGTCATGGGCCTACCAATGGACCTGATGAAATGTAGACTTGTTCCTTTAATTACTAATTTTTAACAAAAAAACTGACCTAATATTTAGAGTGCATTTGCATATATCTTCTCTTTCAAGCCAAGAAAAAAAGAGAAGCTTGACTTGTTAAAATACATCAAACTTTAAAGACCAACTCAGTACTCATAATAAGTTTCACAAATATTTCTCTTATCTACGTAATTCTATCCATTTATCTCACTCTTCGTTTTTTACTGAAACACTATTGTTTCAAAATTAACTGTTAATTTTTACTTTCTTTTCAACATAAATCTGTTCTATCATAAAATAAATATATCAATTTTCATAATAATTGAAAATCTTTTCTCATTCTTAATTTTTTTCTTTGCTTTAGATCATCTTTAATGTTCGAATTTTTTCTAGTATAAAAAACTGAATTCATGTTATTAAAACAAAGATACTTGTATACAAAATAAAATAGGTCATATGAAGAGATAAATGAAATAATTTATTCTAATATTCTTATCACAATTTTCATAGTTGTTGGTGACACAATATCATTATTGGATACACAAAATAGATCTTATGATAGAATTAAGCTACATAAGTCTATGTTTATTCGGGTTTTGGACAAAGTTGAAAACTGATTAAAGGGATGATGATATCTTTGACTCATCATCTAAAAAGTATCTATATAAAATTGAAAGTCACTGGACGTATGTATGTCATCAAAAATTAAAACTACCTTTCACCTATTTTTTGTTCATTGTTTACCTATAACATTCTGATGAATAAAACTTTATATGTAACTTTGCAAACCGAGACAAATCAGTGGTTGTTTTCTAATTATTGGACATTAAAAGCAGCTCTACAGAGAAAGAGAATCAAGAAAAGAAAATTGGATTCCATGATACATCTACTCAAAACATTTTTTTGTCATAAAAAATGTAAAAATCACTAGCTAGATTCCAATTATAGAAAATAATAAATATCTAATTCTTACAAAGACAATGTATATGGAATTAAAGGAAAAAGAGGATTCTTACAAATTTTGCTGTTACCGAAGAATCACAAAGGAAAATAACTTTCAATTGTATCTTCTCGGATCGAGAGGTTATATGCCTTTAGAGTATTTGAAAACAGAGATGGTCACTACCAAAATCAACGTTTATGACTTCAAAGTCTTGCTGTTAGAATTCATCACAGGTAAAGATTTTGTTACCCTACAAGATAGAAGAAAAGGTTGAACTCCTCTTCTTGAACAACCGGAGCCTGAATCGAAAACTTCAACTCCTTCAAATATTTCTCCATTCTAAGTGTCTCAGTGATTAGACATATAAAAATAAACTCTCGGTGTTGCTTCATATTTTGCTTTACACAAATATTACTTGACGAAAGAAATTGAAACTTCACATCGAGAATTTAAATCCATTAATAAATGAGAAAGATAGACTTCAGGACGAATGAACTCTAACATTAAATGCTTGCATTATTTTATAAAATTTAACTTTTCCTTTAGGGTTGATCAAATCAACATTATTTTATAAATAATTAATAAAAACATTATAAGCTAGTGTGGGTTACACCAGTGCTTAAAATATTATTTAATTAATAGATATTAAGTTAGTATTAATTTAGGTGATGTTAACACTTATTCTTATATTAAAAATTAAATAACAATTTGATATAATATTTTTCTTAAATAAAAAATAAAAAATTAAATTATAAATTAATTAGAGTAAGTCAAACTTATGTAATGTCTTTTATTTTAGTATATTTTCTTATATGTTTTACATAATAAAAAAGGATTTATAATATTTTTATGATTTTTAAGTTGTTAAAAATAATTTTAAATGTTTTGTATCCTTTTAGAATTGATGTAGCCAATACTAAATACATCCCATTTTGATCTACGCTTTTCTGTGAAACCTAATTTCTTTTTTATGTACGGATAAAAGCTTTTAACCGATTCGGCTGTAGCACCTTTACATTGTAAGTTTAAATCCAAAAGTGGTCCTAAAATGTTAAAATCCACTCTAAGGAGTAGTTATTTTAATGAAATGTACCTTAATCCATCAGTCTTAAATTTATTTTGTAATTTCTCAAAAAATTACGAGGATATGTGTAGAAAGTAAAGAAGTGGATTTAAGAGAATAAAATTAACTGTTTCAAAAAACTAAAATAAAATAAATCATTGATTACAAACTATTAAAAGAAATTCTTAATTTACATACGAAATATTAAATATAGATTTTATGGGTACGTAAATTTAGTATTACATATAGATTTTATAATGACTTATTACATATGAATTTTATATATAGATTCATTATATACAGATATTACATACAGATTTATTACCTACAGATCTAAATCCGTATGTAATTATTTATGAATCTAAATCTGTATGTAATTATCTACGGATTTTACGTACAAATTTATTACATACGACTTTTATATACGGATTTATTACATATGAATTTTATATACGAAATTTACATACGGATCCAAATTCATATGTAAATTACCTACGAATTTTTCCGTAGATAATATTAATAATTAATTTTATCAAAATTATAATAATTATTATTAACATTATTATTATTTTTAATATTGTTACTAATTATTATTATTAATAATAATTACATTAGCATTATTATTATTATTAATAAAAGTAAATAATATTATTAAAATTGGTATATATATATATTATTAACTTATATAATTAATAATATTATTATTTTAATACTAATATTAAAATTTATAATAAGAGTAATTTTAATATTATTAATATTATATTATTAATATTATTTTAGATATTATATTTATTAATATTATTATAATTATTATTATTATTATTACTAACTTATATAATTAAGAATATTATTATTATATTTAATATTATTTTTTAATTATTATTATTATTAATATTATTATTATAATTAATATTAATATTAACATGATTATTAATATGATTACTATTATTATTAATATTAAAGATAATAATATTATTTTTTTAGTATTATTAATATTATACTTACTAATATTAATAAAAATAATAATAACAAGAATTATAATAAAAATAATAATAATGAGTATATGATTATAAAATTGATGTCGGTGTAGTGGTTATGACTTGTTTATATATATGTTGAAGAGCTGGTTAGACTTAATATGTATATAAGAATAATAATAATAAATAATTTATTTTAAGATTTATATGTAATCATGATTTTTCTTTTAATCTATATGTAATCATGATTAGATTTAATGTAAATAATTAAAATTTAAAAATTATGATAACATTAAATACACACTTGATAAAATCTAAAATTAATTATAAATATAAGTGATAATTTTCTATTTAATCACTATAAGAAAATATAATTTGTAATGTAAAAAATGCGTTACAAATAAAGAATATTTCATTACAAAAAATATTAATAATAAATATATGATAAAATAGATGAATGAACAAACCATTGAATGTGTTTTGTGACAAATCTTTGTTAACAATAAAATTTTCATAACCATCCTAAGAAAATGAAAAAGACTTTCAGTAATAAATTATATATAATTAATACAAATAATATTTAAAAAGTAATATAAATTCCTCATAACTCAAATCATACAAAATTTAAATCAGTCATCACTTCAACATTATAAATAATGATTCAAAAAAATTTTACGTGGTATCAAGTAGTCTATTAACAGTCTTACGAGTCTTCCTAAAATGATTTCATCATGTTGAAGTAATATTTGTGTTTAGCTTTATTTCTAGAAAAAAAAAAATAGAGACCAAATTTAGCGATAACTTTCATTAGTAGTTATATACTGACCTATTCTAAAACTGAATGTATTTTACTAAGAAACTTACGTAATAACAGATTTAGCGACTGATAATAGGGGAAAAAATCCAAACATTATTATTTAATTCAATTATTTTACTAAAGTTTGTGACCAATGGCGATAAATTTTGTTCCATCGCTATACACATTTCATAAAAAAAAGAAATATGTTTAAAATTCAAAATAAATTGTATTTAATGAAAATTGAACATTTAACTGATAATGATTGAACCCAGTTTACTAAACATTAAACCAAATTTTTTATAAATTTAGTTAAATAGTATGTATATATATATATATATATATATATATATATAGGTTAAATTTATTTTAATTGATTGATAATAATTAATTTGATTTATATTTATAATAAAATTATTCTAATTTAAAGTTAATAAAAATAAAATTATAAATTTATTCCATAGAAAATATTTAAATAACAATAAATTGTATAGTTTTTTAAAATATATATGTTATCTTAATTAATTTATATTTTAAACAAAAAGTAAAATAAAATAATAGATTAAATAATACATAGTAATGCTATATTATATGGTCACTCATGTAATTTTGAAGTCTCAAATTTGAAGTTTAATATGACATCTCATCTCAGATTTATTAAATATAATCATGCAAAATTTCTCACATGACATAGCTATTTATATCTTTCCATCACTTTATATAGCTAGTTAATTTTGTTGCTGCTCTACCCACTTTCTTATCTTCATTTTTTAGTCTCCAAATTGTCCATTCAATTTCAGCATAGCCTCAGAAAAATAATATCTAAATTATACAATAACCCAAAAATAAAAAAGCAAACATAAATCTGATCTCTAGTAAGGTTGACGATGAGAAGTAATGGCCATGAAGTGGTGGTGACTAAGTGGCGGGGTTCCTTACAGTGGCAACAGGCATTAACAAAGCAGTGGTGGTATCAATTATGGCGTTGATAATAATAAATTTAAATTAAATATATTTTTAATATGTTTAATCTCTATATAAAATTATTAGAGTTTATTTTTCATCAATCACAAAATAGTATGAATAAGTTTCTCTTTTTCTTACATGCATAATGTATCATCTTTATTTTGTACGGAAATAAATGATATGAAACAATTACATTGTCTTTCATCATCAACAACACTGATTTCTAATTCTACTTAAAAAAAAAACTTTAAAGCTGATAGATCTAGTAATAACATTGGGGACCCAAGGTTATTTTACCCTTTATAAGTTCCTGCCACTAGCAATGAAAAGGATGAGATATGATGTCAAAGATAAAATAAGAAAGCTATAAAAATTTTCTTTCTCACTTTTAATTTGAACCAATATAACTTATATAGTAAGTATTTAATATCTCAAATTAAAAACCATATAAAAAGATGTGTCTTAAATATGATTTGTTATGGTCACATTTAAATTTATCTGCTTATAGATATTACACCCAATAATTCCTCATTGTCATAATGTTAGTTCTTAATTATTTTTTCATGAACTTATATGGTTTATTACTAAATATAAAGGAAGGTACATAGAAGGAATTTCATAAAGTTGAGGAACGAAAAGGATTGAGGCATCATTTATTAAAGTATGCGAATTATGAGTCCTCGCTCATCTTTCTTTGATACAAAACTTTCTCTTTTTCTTGTTTTGGCTAATCAATGACAATGTATCTGTCTTCTAGTACAAGTTTTTCTTCCCACCTGAAAAAAGGGCTCTTTCTTTTCACAAAGGAAAAAGAGGTTATTCTTCTTTATTGGTACTTTGAATCTGATCTTGCAAGTCCTTTACGCACCAAATTACCTTCCAAGCTTCGGAAGAACTTTGATCTACCAATATTAATATTTCAATGTTAAGAAAGAAATGAAGTAGAAGACAAGAATTTGTTCAGTTAAAAAAGATGGAATGACAAATCATGAGGGCTAACTAAAAAATTATTCTTTCTCAGTTTGGAGGTTCAAAATCTCCGAAATTAAAAGAACTCTGAAATGTCCCTTTTCTTTGGTTCTCTTCCATCCAAATGTATGAAGCTTTTCCTTTGGTCCGTAACATATATACCTTTCAGTGGTTTGAACTGCTAGTTGACATATATGAGATGATTACATTTTGTAAAGGAGACAAAAAGGATTTTACTATTTTTGGGTGAAAGACCTTTGGACACTGACTTAAGCATAATAATGATAGTTGACATTGGCTATTCCCAAAGTTGCAATAATAAGAAGAATAAACTTGGAATAATGATGTGATTCCACGCCATACTTGTCAATGAAATGAGAGAGAGCACAAATGCTAACTCTAACTCTTCTTTTCCTTCCATTCAAAGAGTGAATATTTTAATGTATTTTATGTATGTGTATCTATGCCACCCTCTTAAAGCATTTATATTTAATATTATAAAACTATACGAAACATGTAAAACATTACTCTCTTTATGAATGATTAAATAATAGAAAAAAATTATGATGATAATGGTTTACGTAGGGTGATGCACTTGAGAATTGTCCATTGTTACTTCAGATGTTAATATGTGAGTTTTTTTATTATGGGGTGAATTTCAGCCTACACATGCTCATTCCCTTCCACTTTCCTTCTCATAATCTTGTATTACCAGAAAATTACAATATTAATTTCATTCAAATCAACCTTAATCAAATTCTTTCTCGTTTAGAAAAAGATAGAAGATGAAGAATTATCATTATTTTGTATATGATTAATGTTAGGTATTTAAGTATGAGTCTAAGTTTCACATTGGATAGAATAAGAAAGTTGAGCTAGTTAAAAGAAAGACTCACAAACCTAAAACCTTAAGATTTTTGGTTAAAGGTGACGTGATTCTCTTATATGGGTTGGTTCTTGTCTCATTTTTTTGAGATCTTCCCGGTTTCTTCCCTTGAATTTTCCAACAATTAAGTTATTTCTATTGATCAAGTTATTTGGATTGAATTATTTGAGAGTATATTTGATAGGATAATTTGAAACATAATATTTATGTATTTTTTTTCTTTTACAAGTTATATGTTATGGAATATAGAGTTGTACTCGAGATTATATAATCTGTAACTATATGTACGATAGTTTTGAATATTTATTATTATTGTTAATCAAACAATTGAGAAATTATAATTAGCCATTTCTGAACACACGAGGGAAAAGCCTAGTGCCCAACAAATTCTTCTTTGTAGAAGTGGTCATTTCTTTATGTACCTCTATAGTTTCTGTGTGCACTCTCATGGGAGCTAGTTAAAATATCAAACTGTCTTCTTACTATCATCATCCCTTGCTGCCACTGCTATTGTTCCCTTTACATGGCCTCTACCTTATCATCACGTTACTTTTGTTTATATGAGGCGTTACAGAGATATTTAAGAAAGAAAGTGTTCTAAACTATATAATTTGAAAGTTATTTTTTATATAAAAAGTTTTTAATTATATAATTTAAAAGATATTTTTGAATTGTGTAATTTGGAAGACATTTTCATTGTGTAATCTAAAAAAAAATTTCAGATTATTCAGCACTGAAGTAAAGAAAAAAAAATTACACAATTCAGAAACTCTTTTATAAAAGAAATACTTATAATTTAAGAAAAAATAACTTATACATTATGTAATTTAAAAAAATCATGAAAAATGGTTTTCAAATCGGTCTAAAAATATTTTAGTATAATCTAAAATAAAGAATAATTTTTAAATTATACAATTTTAAAGTATTTTTTATATAAAAGATAACTTTCAAATCGTTAAATTTTGTATAATTTAAAAGCTTTTTTATGTAAAATAAAAAAATAAATTCTAAATTACATAATCTAGAAGAGCATTTTTTTTTTCAGGACAAAGTGAGACCTTTTATGATTATGAGATGTAGAAGGAAATTTTCAAAGTGAAAAAGGAAATCCCTGTAAAATTTAGCAACTTCAAGCTCAGAAATGTTTGACAATAAGAAGGCCTTTTATATCTATTGGACTTTGTAACACATGGAGAACCCAATAATTAACCCAACTGATCCCAGGTGCGACAGCAGCCCGGTTTATTTAAACTGGTTCTTTGATCATCCATTCTAAAACTAAAGATATCAATATTTATGGTATTATATACGGTACTGAAAAATAAAAGGCCAAAAATTACTTTGGATGGGGGATAATGATGTATAAAAAAAACAAGAAAATAATTAAGATGAAGAGCAATTTTAAATTATATGCCCAACATAAGTCCTTAAAATTACCGATGGTTTAAATCATTAGTAAAAAAATAAAATATTTACTGAAACAAATTTATCTCTCAATAAAAAGAATAAAATTTTGAAAATTATTGTAGGATGAGAGACCCACGTAAATTTTAGCAAATTATAATATATATTAAAAGTATATATTACAAATACACCGGTAGTGAGTAGAACAACCTCTTTCGGATTTCAGTTCTTTTAACTTGCATTAATATAATAGCCCATTTGTAAATATTAATGTTAGTGACAAATGGTATTTTATGGGGTGATTTAAATTGGTATAATTTAAAGTGATACTTCTTCGTTTTAACCAATTCAAATAATTTATTCCATTAATTTATCTTATTGCGTGTTTCAGTAAATCTAATTAAAAAACTAACTCGTAGATTAAAAAAATAATTCATTTTTCATCTTTTTATTGGTTAATTGTTTTAGATAGTTAGTCATTATGTAATTAACATTCTTTTTAAGAAAAATAGTTAAATACACAACCTATTTTTAAAAAAATATGAAAATAATTAAATAAATATTTTTAATTCACATGTTAGTTTTTTGTCGGTTCCAACAATATGAGTTGAAAATCATGTATTTCCTTTTTTACTTTGGTATGTTAGTTTTTAATATGTTGGGTTGTTAATCTAGTTTTGTTAGTTTGTTATTGGTGTGTTGTTGATTCTTTTATTCTTTTATAGTTTGTCTTTCTTTTTTATTGTAAGTTAGAGACTGGAAATAAGAAATACACTGTTCGGGAAACATAAGATTAATTGTTATTTTTGTGGTTGCAATCTTCTTTCTCTACATCTTAGTCAGAATAATTCGTTTCAGACATTTTTTTCAGCTATAGGAGAAGATTCATACACATTTCAGTTCCCAAACCAAAGCTAGGTCAAAATAATCGCACACTGAATTACATAATACGAAAAAAGGAAATTGTCTGATTAATTAATTTCTTACAGATTATGACTCTTGTTGATTCTCTTAATTTTGTTGGAGATTCTGTTTTTGAAAATGAATAGCTTGGTATTTTTATTAAAAGTCTTCCTATCAAAGTTTGATTTTTCATTTCTATTATTAATAGCAAGCCATATCTATTTTTATTTGATGAAACTGAATCTATCTTAGTTACTCAAGTAGTAAAAATTAAGAAGTAGGTTGAAGGTGGTATCATTCTTTTTATATTGATTTGACTCAGTTTTCATTTTTAAAAATTTTCTAGTATTTCTTCTTCAAATTCTCCTAACAAGTAATATCATCTCTAAATAACATATTAGAAAGAGATGTTTACATGACTCAACTACTTGAATTTGAGTATGCAGATTCACAACTCTTATTTGTAAACTCATAGATCAATATGGGTTACCCCTAGAGCCCGGTATGAAAGACTTACCACCACTCTTTGTTAGTTTTTCTCAAAGCAAGTGATCCCTTGTTTATACTTAAATCTAATGTAGGTTGTCTTTACGTTCTTATATACGTAGTGATATAATTTTCACAAGCTCCTCCACACTGTTGCAATCAGTAATATCCAGACTAAACTAAGTCTTTGCCCTTAAGTAAAGTGATGTTAAATATTTTTTTTTGAAATAAAATATCTCTCTAATGATTATTTTCTTCTTTTTCAAACTAAATATATCCATGATTTGACAAAGTAGAAATGTCAACAACTAAAGGAATCTCCATTCCTCCACAAGGAGTACTAAAACTTTCTATGGATATGAATACACGGATGATTATGTTTTGTATCGATCAAGGTGCTTTGCAATATATATAGTAACTAGGCCTGAAATCGGTTATAGTGTTAATGGAGTTTGTCAATTCATGGTACAACCCTTATTCGAACATTGAAAAATTGCCAAAAGAATACTTCTCTATCTAAAAGCATTGTTTTCTATGGTTTACATCCTGAGCCTGCATTTACTGAAAGTTATAGTTTATCTACCTACTGTGATACAGATTGGGTCTCTGATAGATGATAGAAGATCTACTTCTAGTGTCAAGTTGCTCGATCAAGTGCTAAGATGAAATATAGAAGTCTGGCTATCACTGCATGTGAAATTCTATGTCTAGAGTCTCTACTTAAAATCAAATCTATTACACCAATCATCTCTTGTGATAGTCAAAATATTGTTGCTTTTAAGTCATAATCCAAGTTTACACTCTAGAATAAATACATGAAATTGGATACATTTTTGTTTGTGAAAAAGTGTTGGGATGTTCGTCAATTGTTACTCATATTTCTACATGTAATCAAATTGTTGATATTCTTACCAAATCTCTTTCAAGTTTGGTTCTGTTTCATTCGTAACAAATTTAATATTATTAACTATTTTTAATAACCTTGTGTTTGGGAGTGATTGGTAGTATATCTGAGTTTCTAACATGGTAGCTTGTTAATCTTATTTTGTTAGTTTGTTATTTTACTTGTACCAACGCTTTGTGATATAGTCTTAATCTTTATTTCAGTTCATTGCATGTATTATGCACCTTTCTTATCAGTTTTACTCTCAAAGTATCTCTGGGCATTCTATTGTGTGCAGGTCTGTTTCTTTTATGCTATGTAGATATGTTTCTATCAAGGTACAATGAAGACAATGATATTTAAACATATAATCTCACATATAAATGACCCAAAATCTCTCTTATAATCTCTTTGAAAATTCAATCCCTCTAATGTGAGGTTCCTTTAAAAAAATTCCAATCAGTAGCAGATGGATTGAAAAATGATGTTTCCGCGTGAGACGATCCGTCAATTTACTTAGTTGGAAATAAGAAGGAAAGACAAGAACAAAGGCCAAGAGGTATCGGAACAGCATTTGTGTAATCAAACCACAGATTCATTGGGCACGGACGTGTTATCTGCTTCGAAGTGTATTGTCTAATTTTCATGTCTAAAATCATACCACCCTCATTCCTTTTGTTGTTTTCCATAACAACCTGATTTGATATCCTAACTTTCATTCGCAACAGGGAAACACGAATCAACCACTTTGTCAAGAAAAAGGAAAAGGTTCGACTAAAGTTGGTTGAAATCAAATGCAGTAACATCACCGATTAATTTGTAAGAAACACCATGTTATGAAAAAAAAAAAGTACACAATTCCACACAAGTGACATTTTAAAGTTTCTAGAAGAAAAAAATAGTCTCTTCATTAAAAAAAAAAATAAAAATCTTTTTAGTTTTCGCATCAAGTAATTATTGGGCTAATGATTATCCCCCACGAACTTTTTCTATTTTATTTTGTTTCATGTTATTCCATGCCCATTCTGCATTTAATCTATGATATATTTATTATTTTTTAATTCTTCCATTTCTTAAAATACGATAATTCAATATTTTCATTTTCGCAAGTAATTTAGCACAGCAAATAAATTATGAGTCTACTTAATAAATAAAAATAGGTGAAATTTTTAATTTTGATTTAGGTTATGTCAAAGGATCTAGTGTTCATCAACCATTGTCGGCAACGATATACGGAAGAGAAATCTTCATTACCAAGCTAGGTTAGTTCTTTTACTCATCAAGAATGAACAATAAAATTCAGTTAAAATGAGAAAGTCTTTCAATAGAAAAACGAATGACTATATATATCATTGGCAAGTTAGGTGGATGATCAATGTCATGCACTCATGGCTTATCAGTTTATCACACCATAAAAACAAAACATACCTTCATTGTAATTGATTAGCACCGTACTAACAATTGCCAAATTCTTGTTATAGACAATAACATTGTATTTGAGGACACATTATGACAAATGACAACACACTGGTATGGAACCCAAGTATTGATTATTTTCTCTCCTTCTCCCCCTCTAATTAAAATCTTATTCTGTGGGACATCAAAGGAACTTGAAACTGGATATGATGCACATAACTCTTTTGCTTGCTTAGGTATATAGAATTATAGAAACATCAAATGGTAGATGTATTAAGATCACTGAGATGCTGCCTTGAGCCTCTTAGCAATGCCAGCAAAGTACTTCCCCTGATGGAAAGCTTGAGCCAATTCTAACTCAGTAGGTTGTCTGGAGCCATCCCCAGCGTAGGTACCCGCACCATATGGGGAACCACCCTTCACATTCTCCATCTCAAACATCCCAGAACCAAATGTGTAACCAATGGGCACAAAAATCATCCCATGATGAACAAGCTGAGTGATAGATGTCAGCCTGCACAGTTAAAATCAGAAAGCAACTTGTGATCATTGGAATATGGGCAAAAAAGAATTGCTGCAATGAAAAAAAACACGTTAATAAGTGACTCACGGTGTAGTTTCTTGTCCTCCTCCTTGAGAACCAGTGCTGTAAAAGATTCCTGCAGGCTTTCCAGCTAGTGCCTGTGTACGCCATAGGCTTCCTGTTGCATCCATGAAAGCTTTGAATTGAGCAGCCATTAGTCCAAATCTTGTGGGGAAACCAAGCAATAAGCCATCAGCCTCAGGTAGCTCATTGGGTGTAATAATTGGAACGTCACTCTTTGGAGGTGCTCCCATTTTCCCAAGGACCTCTTCAGGCAGTGTTTCAGGCACCTGTATGAATAAGAACATCATAAATATAGAATGAAAATTCCCAGAGTGTTGAGTAATAAGTTATAATGGATTGTGAAGAATATAAAACTTGGTTAGAAAGTGCTTGCAACATATATTTTATAACTCATTTCCCTAATGAATTTCACATAAGAACAAAGTGTGTTAGACAATACTAGAACAGAACTTCTTAGCTAGCGAGGTTAAAGCATAATGATTATTTGAACATTTTGATTACTGGAAGCAAATCTTGAGATAGATACAAGATAGACGTTAACTAATCTCCAAATGTGAAATAAATGAGCATAATTTTCAAGAGAGAGGTTAGTCATTACAAACCTGCCATAGCTTAGCTTCCACTCCTTCAACCGAAGCAGCTCCTTTTTTAATCTCTTCAGCTAGCTTCTCAACATGTCCGTACATAGAATAGTAACTGAACAATAACCAAGCAATGTGAATTTTAATCAGATTCATTTCTACAGCATTATGATTGACATTAAGTACAACTTCAGAAGGACGTTATCATAGGCATTAAGGTACTAAACTAATAATGACCCCGAACCAGAAAAGGGTCGAGACACTCTTCCTTTACAAAAAGCACAGACAACAGAACTCATCAGTAAAAGTTAAAATTCGGGTCAAAAACACCGAATCTCAATCAAAGTCATCATAACCCAAAACAAGGCGTGATTCAGTGATTCATGAAAGATTATTGCACCTACCACTAATGCATCAAGAGAGGATTATGGTGGCACTATGTTATCAGCAAGGACAAGTATAAGCATTTTAGTACCACCACCAGACAAGACATGATGACATTGACAACTCGTTCTGTACAGCGAGAAACCATTTAACTAAGCCTGCCTCGTTTGTATTTGCATAACTCATAATTGAAATGGTTGGGGCCAAAGAAACATTTTCAAATACTAAAGTGATATCGGAATTTGCAAGACAAGGAAGAGTCACCAATAATAATGAATTTCAGGACCACACTCTATTGAAGTGCGTGGGGCTTGCATTCTCGTTTCCTTGGATAGAGATATTGCCTTGCCTTTACAACCTTCTAGAGAAAAGGTAGGTCTGGGGAGGTGTTCAGAATCATACCTTTCTCGGTTGTTAGTGTTAATTTCCCCGTAGAACCACTCTCTCCTCACCCCCAAGGTTTTCCTTTCCCAGAAGAAAAAACCTTGACATCAAAACTCTCTTTCCTTCAGTTGTATTGTATACCCCCAAATCCTTCTCAAAGGAAAATTTAGACAAAAGAAATGACCAATCAACGGAGAATCAGTAAACAGACCTGTGTCAATATTTCTCTTTGAAGGCAACACTAATCTATCATTATGCTGAAACAAAAATTTCTGGAAATAGGCACAACAGAAACAAGCTATTCACTGCAAAAAGTGAATTGATGAGAAACGGCTCAGTGCCCCAAATTTTCGAAGGGCCAAAAGAACACATGCAATTCTGCGAACTGTATTACAAAAAGCGAACTGGCTAGCTTGAATTACCAAAATGGAAAATGACTTAGTGGCACTAACACGCAGAGTTGACTTTCCATAATGGAAAACCGTACATAAGACACATAATAATAATAGTGCACGCTGAAACACAAAGACCCACTTCCCAATTATCCATATTTGGGCACTTACCTGGGTCAATACCAAATAGACAAACTGGGAAACGGAGCACACAGCCATAGTCACCGAAAATCATAAGCAGAAGACAGAGTAACTGGACAACCAGCGAAAAACAAAGGGGGAAAAACAACAATAACAATCATCGTATCACTCATGATCTGTGTGTAAACATGTTGGTGCGGAGAAAATAAAGCAAAGGCACAGATAGTGAAAAGTAAGGGGAAGTTGGCCCAGTGAAATTAGAGTGGTATTGGAAACTTGCTTATAAGAAAATAAAGAAAAAAAAAGGGAAGAAAAAGGAAGAATAGCTTACACAATGTAGACTTTAGTGGTGGCCATTGGAGGGTGTGTGTGTCTTTGTAGAGAAGAGAAGAAGGTGCGTGTATTGGTGGATGAGAAGGTTGACAGGGGTACTTGTGTTTATATATTGCATGTCCCCCTGTGACAAGCTGTAAATCAGTTCTTGCCTTTCCTTTTATTTATCTTTTTATTAATTCTCCAATAATTAACAATAAATAGTTCGAAATTCATATATATATAATATTTTATGTGATTTCATTATGTTTTCATAGTTCTGATTTTTTTATTTAGTTTAAAATTCTGTATATACAAATTGGATAAATTTAAATAATAAATTTTAACATCTTAATAAAATATATCTAAACATTTTAGTGATATATTTATTTTATTATTTTTTATTTCTGTAAAAACAATCAAACTTTTACATTTTTGTCTGAAAAATTCTTTTTCTTAATTTTTACTAATATTATACTTTTAAATGGTATTGTTGTTCACGAGAAGCTAGTATAACGCATGGTGTAACGTGTCTTAAACGATGTAATGTTTTTGTTTTTCAAATCATTATTTAACAACAAGATAATGATGATAAAAAAAAACATGAGTCAAATCTTATATTATAATAGACATCGTGGTCATGTTTAAAATTTAAAATAATATTTTTAAGAATTATAAAAAATCTTAACGTAATTATTTTTGTTCATTATTTATAATAAGTAGTGGTTTTTAAATGATTGTAAACATATTAATACTGTCAAACTGATATTTATTGAAGGAAACAAAAGTGTCTTTTTCTAATTTGTAGAAGGATAAGAGATCAACAGTAAAAATGAATTGATGTCAATGTTTTTACGTATTATATAAACAAAATATTTTAAAGTAAAATCTTCTAAAAGAATATAATAATAATAATATAAAAAAATAAAAACCTATAATATATTTTAATTCCCTGGAACTTATTTAATTTTATTGTAAAAAACTAATCAACGAAAATTTTAAAACTAATTTCAGAAATACATTATCAAAAGGAGAAAATAGATTCAATTATATAAAAAGTTGATGGGCAAAATAATAAGTCAAAACAAAATGGTACATGTATTATATTATTACTGGAAAAAATCTTTTATTGAAAACATTTTGAAAATATTATTTTAATATTGACTTCAATTTTTTTTTTTTGTGTTAATCAAACAATTAATTAAAGTCAAAACAAGTAAAAAGAGTTATAGCAATTACAAACAGTTAGTATCATTAAGATGAACTGCTAGGGGAAATTTAAGTTCTTAATGGACATTTTATGGTATGATCTTAGGTGGTAGTTGCATTATTCATTTGCATTATTTTGAATTGTTTAGCATTGGGTTTATTTTTCTCTTCTTGAAAAATATACTTCGAGTAGAATAATACAATTTTTAAGCGCTAGGAGGTTGATAAATTTAACTTTTTACCAAGTTTTTTGAACAGTAAAATAGATTTTGAGTTGAGGTATTGTATCTCAAATGGTTTATGTAATACTTGTGTAATAAATGTTCGTTTATTAATTCAAGTTTAATGATAAAGAAAATAGTCATTTTTAATTATTTAAAAATAAATAAATAAATAAAACTGTGAAAATAAGATTAATTTAGAGAAATTAATTCGCAGTTCTATTAAATAGTTGGTGCATTCACTTACAATTAAGTATTAAAATTGCTTTTATTATTTAATTATTATCATCAACTATCTTATATATTCGAAATTAAATTCCTTAAACTTACTACAAACCTAGTTTTTTTTTTATTGGACTCTAAATTCGTTAATAAGTTTTACCAAATAACCGAAATTAATAATTGAAGTTTAGCTAATTGATCTGGACCAGTTCCTAATTTAAATTTTAGGTATTCTTTTGTAGTGCATAAAGAAATAATGACTAGAGGATAACAAATTGATTAAACTTGAAGGTTATATAAGAAGGTTTAGGTTTTGATAAATCCAATATTCATAAAGAGTAATTAGTCATTCATGATTAACTTAAAAAAACAAATAATTTTAAGGTGATATAAAATATATGACGTTGTCGTAAAGAAATTTCTTAATTTGAAGAAATAGGAATTTTAAAGCATGATATTATGTTAGTTAAACGAAAAATATTCGAAAAAAATTCGGTGATATTTTTATAATATTTAAAGATATATTATATTGGTTTTAATTCGTTTAAACAAGTGTTATATAATATTGGTAATTATAGTTAATAATCGATGTAGAAAGTAATATAAGAAAGATTTTTTAAAAAAATTGAAAAATTGTCCCTTATTTTTACAACAACATATATTATGTGATATATATTTAAAAAAAAATCTAAAATTTTGTTAACAAACTACTTATTATATCCTGTAATAATAAATGTAATATAATAGGTTTAGGATAGATTATATCAATTATTTAGATAATCGATATAATATAGATACAGTTCTAAAATCTGAATAGCAATCTAACCTTATTTTTATTTTTATTTTTCATTTTGTTTTTCATCATCTACTGTCTAAATCCGACAACATCATACAAATTTTATATTTTAGTCTCTTCTATTATTATTTTATGTTAAATAATAAAATAATAGACAAAATATTACATTATTTAGGCATGTGGTATGATACGATCCAATGTCATGATACTTTCTTAGTGTCATATTATTATGTAACAAAAATGAAGTAATATGTCATATTAAAAGAATAAAAAAGAGAAGAAAATATGAGGACGAAAATAATAAAATAAATATATTATAAGAGTCATTTTTATGTTTAAGTCTTTGAATAAAAAAATAATTTTTATTATTTAAGTATTATTAAAGATAATTTTTCAAAGACAATCATAAATAATTTACATTCTTACTTATGGAAACATATAATAATTTAAGTCATAATTAAGTTATAAGGTTTGAAATGTTAAGTTTTTAAAAGTAATATTTGTATTTTAAGTATCAGTTATATTTTTTGTTTATTGATAAGAATTTGATCGATATAGTATATACTATTATAAAATACTGAAACATATGTTTTTCTTTAAATGTTCATTTATCAATGTTTAGATTGATGATGTTTTGGACAAAGGAATTAAAATATTTTTGAAGCATAGAGACACCAATTTTAAATTTGAAGGATTGAAAAAAAAATTAATTTAAACCTGGTATATTAAAACATATCTAAGCTCTTTTTTATCATTTTATTTGGTTTTACGTTTAACTTGGTTGATAAGATCTTATCAATATATAGAATTTGCATTTTTAATATATAACTTATAGTTATACATAATGTTTATGTTACTTCCACGATATTCCATACAGTATAGGCCATTATGATTTGAAGGGTTCCAACGTCTAATACACTCTTTTGCTTTTTTACGCGTATGATTAATGATTTGGTTTCTTTTGTTGCGTAGGCCTGTGAATGTGCGTATACAACTAATTTAACTTAAGAAGTACTTTGTTTTAGTTTTTGTTGTAATGATTTATACTTTTGTGACAACTTGGAGTGCTTTTTCCTCCGAAAGTCAAAGTAGTTAGACACACAAATGCTAAGGATGAATAATGGCACCAAGACTCTAAGACTTTGTTTGTTTTTGAGAAGTGAATTTGAAAGGATGAGTGAATGGTGTATAGATAGTAGGGTTGTTTAAATTAATAGATAAATGATAAGATTTGAAAAAATTTGAGAGGATTGATTATAAAAGTTTGAAAATAATTTTATAGATGTTATAGATTTGTTTTAATTATTTTAATTGATATATTTTTGAAATTAGTAATTAACCTTTGTGGACAATAAAAACCTTAAACCCATTTAAAAAGATATTTTATAATTTCTAAAGTTATATCCCACTTATAAAATTTTCACCTTATTTATGAGGATTATTTCGTAATTTCAAGTTATAACCCTTCAAATCTCTTCACATTATCAAAAATATCATCGTGGACATTTCTCCTCGTCCATTTTCTCAAATTAAGTCAACCAAATAGTCTTTATTTTCTAATCCATCTTCTTATAGAATAAATTCATCCAAATTAGTCCAATTCACAGGTTGTAAGTCTAACAAATCAATTTTACATAAAATGTTAACTTATTAAATTTTGTCTTACATTACGAATTCGATAATAATGTCTGATTAGAATGTGGATAAAGGAATAAAAGAAAAAGAATGATTTTTCATGCAGGATCTATAGTGTTTACATTCAGGCAGAGGCATTGTGTGGTTCTAAGAATGAATTTGAAGGTGTAGAGAAATGAAGGGGAATGAAAAAAACAATTGTGAAAATTGTGATATTTTATTTTTTTAATTAAAATTATAAGATTATAAATTTATTTTCAAAATTAAAAATAATTTAAAATAAAATATGATTAATTTGTTGAGTATAATTTTTTTTAAAATTGATGAAATGTGTAATTATGAATTTATCTTAAAAGTTAAAATTAATTTGTAGTGAAATATGATTAAGTTGTTAGGTGTTATGAATTAAATTGTTTTAATTTATAAAATTATAAGATTAGAATTTTATGGTTGTGTTTAAAATTAATTTTAAATGAAATCTGATGAATTTAAAGTATATCACATTGGTATGTTGTCGTAAAATTATTTTAAATAGACTTGTTAATTTCATAGAATTAATAAAAAAAATCCATTATAATAATAATATTTTAAATCTTTTAATCACATTTTTAATAATCTTTTCTACTTTATGATAATATTTAAGTAAATTTATTTTTAGATGACTAATAAAATTAAATCTATAAATTATTTATAATGATTATTATTAAATTAATCAAGTTTTAATATTGGAATCTATAAATTAATTAACCTTTCTGTTGCATCGCTTGGACTAGTATATTCAGGAATGCTATTGCATTATGGCAATCTTTGATTCAAGTTCCAATCTGTGGTTGGCTTATGTTGATGTGTGAGAAATTATGCAGTGACGTTGAGTGTACTTGAAAACATTTTAAAGAATTCATTCACACATTGAATATTGATTCCACTGGTTTACATGAAGTTACTCTTCCCGTGTGACATTAACACAAGGACAAAAATTTACATGAAAGCTTGAACGATCTTATTCAAGACATCCACATGTAAAAGGTCTTCCATGCAGAAAAATACTAGTGATTCTAAGAAATTTGAAGTGACTTTACATGAAATAAAATTATGTGCATGTAATAATTTTAAAAAGTTTCTTTAGTGTAATATCTTTAGAACATCTAACAAAATGATAGATATTTCTTATCTATAAAAATATTTATCCAGTGAAGTTATCTATCTCTAGCTCAATAAATATTAATAGAAAACAAAATAAGTCAACTTTTGAATAAACTAAAAATATTTTCATAAATATATTTTTTATGAAAATACGATCAAATGATATGAAAATGATACAATTGAAAAATATTACAAATTGATTTTCACAAGCAACTTGTAAAAAATAATTGTTTCAGTGTATCCAATTGTCCAACATTGCTTAAATACACACGTTTCTTCCTTAACACTATTTGAAACACCTTTTAAAGATAAGATGTGATGTGAAGTTTCTGAATTTCAAAACAGATAATACTTTGATGTGGTGATTGACAATAATATTATTTCAACAGACTTAAAGTTGGAACACTGAAATAAAATACTTAGATTTTTATATTAATTTTCATTAATACCAAATTGTATTTAGTTATCTTTTACAAATTATAAACAGTTTCACTAATCGATAATAAATTACAAGAATTATTGATATTATTTTGACATACAAATATAAAAATGTTACTACTTAATTTTTCTTGATTTACTTAATTTTTCTTGATTTGGGACAAAGAACACACTTTACAAAGTAACTTCTCTGACTTTTTGAAATATTCTTTAGTTGTCATTAACTACAATATAAGAGATTTGTTTGAATTATTATAGAAAAGAAACTCTTAGAATAAAGGACATAATCTATTAATATTCCATGCTTAAGAGATAGAGAAATTCACAAAGTAAAAATTCTACAAATAATAAATAATTTCTTTCTTTGTCATCTTGTTAGTTACTTTAAAAATCATGTAATACAGAACAATTAATTTCACATAAAATCATTCAAAAATAACTTTGAGGGTGTGTTTGGATTGGAGAACGAATTTGAAATAGTGAATTTGAAGTGATTTGATTGGAAAGTTTGATTATTTAGATTAAGAAAAAAATGATAAAAATTTGAGTGAAAAGTTTATAAAAATTTGTGAATGATATGATAAATACAATAATATTTTAATATATAAAATTATAAATTTATTTATTAAAAAAATATAATTAATAATTAATAATTAATTTAATATAATTAATAATCTTTTTTAAAATATAAAAGAAAATATTAAATTAATAATTATATTTAAAATAAATTTAATTTATTATAAAATATATTAATTTATTAATTAAAAAGATTAAATTTTAAAATATAAAATTAAAATTTTAAAATAATTATAATATTTAATTAAAAATTATTATTATTATTTTATAATAATAAAATAATTATTATCTTATAATTGATTTTAAATATTTAT
>Ga0099825_1002799_pt1 | contig 23291 bp, 9 predicted proteins | sample SiratroredBW_FD_76838 | JGI IMG/M metagenome (GOLD analysis project Ga0099825, IMG submission 76838) | Root nodule microbial communities of legume samples collected from California, USA - Siratro red BW | ecosystem: Host-associated > Plants > Roots > Nodule | place: USA: California | collected... | reverse complement strand
TTTTTTTTTTTTTTTTTTTTTTTTTTTTTTTTTTTTTTTAAATTTTTTTATTTTTTTTTTTTTTTTTTTTTTTTTTTTTTTTTTTTTTTTTTTTTTTTTTTTTTTTTTTTTTTTTTTTGTGTATCACTTTCAAGTCCATGTTTCCTCCACACTTGGGAGGAAGGTTTCAACTTTGAAGCTGTATATAATTAATTCTGATTATCTTATTCGTTAAAAATTTCTCTATCATACGGAATTAATAAAATTTCATTTTAAATTATAATTTAGTTGAAGAGAAGACGACAGATAAATAAAAGTTCTTATATATTTTTGAAAAATTATAACTCGACAGAGATAGTAGCACTCTTTACGTTGAAGACAGAGATACAAGTTCCAAATTTTGTCTTACAAATAATGTCTTGTAAACTATCAATATTGTGTTTGTGAAGTGTTAGCACAAATTCCAAAATCACATTTAATAATAATCAAACAATTTATTGCTTTAGTTTTAACGTCTATTTAAATATTTGTAATGTTATAGGAGACACACAGTTAATTAAGCATGTATGTTAAAGAAATAGAAAGAAATATTGAAATGCAATTACGGACTATATGAATGGATAGGATTATGTGTTCTTCTATCAAATTCTATGATCACATCCATAATAATAAATATGATAGTAATAAATATGGCAGTGTAATTTAACTGAAAATATAAAATCAATTATATATATTGTTGGTAACTCGGTATCATAATACCTTTTTAATAAACTTATCTATTTTATATCTCATCACACATGTTAAATAAGTCTACCATAAATCAATATTTAATTCAATATCAGAATCTATTCACTTGTTTACAATTCAATATCAGAATGTATTCACTTATTCACAATAAATTAAAATTAAAGTAGTTCCTTATATTTGTTATGAAAATGAAGTAGTATCCAGTAGGTGTAGAAATTTTCATAAACTTCTCATTCCTAATATCTTGTTTGAAAGATTTGAGATTTAATAAAATCTGAATATATTTTTTAATTGGTTCCACCACTCAATACACATTATATATGTTAAAAAAGGTAAATTAATATCAAGTTAATTAATATTTTCATTGATTAAATTCAATGAAACATACTAGTGCAATTTAATTAAAAACATAACATCAACTATATATTCTTTTATCACATTACTTTCTTGTAAACTTATTTATTTCATACTTTGTCACATGTACCAACATCGTCTATCAAAGATTAATATATGATTCAATATCAGAATCGTTATTTATAAGAAATCACGGTATTTTCATTGATTAAATTCCATGAAAAAACTAACATAGTTTTCACTCTATATAAATCAACAAACCAATTCGAGTATACGCAAATCATATGCATTTATTGAAGCCATGAAATATAGTAAGAACAATATTATAATTATAATTATCAATATTATAATATTACTTTTTACTTTTATTATTATAAGAATAATAATAATATTTTTTTAAAAGTTATGATAATAATTAGGTTTAAATTGTATGAAAATGTAACTTTGGCTTTCATAAATTTAATCTTTCAATTTTTTTAAATTAAATAATTTTAATATACCATTAATATATTATTTAATTATTTGAATGAAATAAACATATTTATAAATTATAAAAGTAAATAACACTTTCAATTAACAATGGTAACGTATTAATATCGGACTAAGATTAATTAAGTTTAAAAAATTGAGAATCAAACTTGTAATTAAAAATTCATGATAATCAAAGTTGTAAGACCCTAATGTTATTTTAATAATAGATTTTAAATAAATAGGAAGCGAAATTCTATAAATAAAGCTTAGACATTTATTTTCTATTTTATTATAAATTTTAAATTTTTTAAAATAAGTTTTTTTTTTCATATTCTCTCTACAAGAAAATGAGATTGATTTTGACAATGAATATTTATGTTAGATTAATACTTTGAGGAACTGGAGAAGTCTAAACTGTTTAAAATTTTAAATCTTGAATTTGATAAGTTTACTCTACTCAAGTTTTATTTCTCTAATTCTTTTTTTTTTCCTTTAAATGAAAGGTTTTAGAGGATATTTGTTAGTATAAAGTTACCTTTTGAAGACTTATATAAATTGTTGGAATTGTTAGAAGAATCGTTGGAGTTGTTAGAAGAATCGCAAAAGGAATAGTTGAATAAACACAATTCAATTGAGGTAAGGAGGACTAATATTACATATTTAAATTACAATGACTGTTTTGATATATAGAATATATATGAAACTAGAAGATATATAAATTATATAATGGGATTATTGATTTGTATTAGTATTGTTGCTGTAATATATGCAAGAATAACCCTATTGTTGAATCTGAAAAGGATAGAATTTTTATAATAGTTCTAAATATTTGAAAAATGTTATGTTAAGATTAGGATCCTCGTAGATGCTCAAGTAAGAATCAAGTGATATATTATCACGACATTTGTCGTCGTATGTTTTTGAAGTAATATGATTTCTATTTCAAACAATGACTTGTAATTTGAGAAAAAAAATAAAAATAATTTTCTCTTATTTTGAATAAAATAAAATATGAAAGAGATGTATAATAAATGGATAGTGATATTTTAATATCATTATTCATTTTGACACTATTTAATATTAATATATATTATTATTTTATTTATATATAATATTTTATTAATAAAATATAGTATGAAATAAAAATATAATATAAACATTAGTCTCAAACTAGTATTTTTCATATATAAGACATTGTTAAATGATATTTTACTGTGAATATATGTTACTGACGATTCAATGCTTGTTTCCTTAATTCAATGTACAGTAGAGGGTTGAAAAACAAAATAATTGTTAAAGATGTTAAACTGTAGAATCAGCCATTCTAGAGAAATCATTGATCTTTACTTCACCTCCCTCCACACTGAAAATTTGACAATTCAACAAATTGCCATCGGATTATTACTACTTCTTTTCCCAATCAATCAGCCCTCAGACATCTGTTTTTTATCTACCCTGCAAAAAAAAGTACAATGTAGTTATAAAAAGGGGACAGCAACATAGTAAAAATAGTATCATCGTTACTGGTACAACGAATACTCAGCTATTCACAAAACACTTGTCTGTTTACAAAGGATACAGATAAAGAGCAATATATCTGACGACCTCTTCTGCAGCAACCACCTTCCCTGCTGCATATCAGATCATTCATTCGCTACATCAATTACAATCACAGAAATTATCAAACCACCAATATTAAACAAAACAATGAAGCCTCATGAAATTATACCACCATGGTTTTAGGGGGTAGTTTATCTGAACTCCTAGATGGTAAAATTGTCCGAGTCCACTAGGGTTTGGACACAAGATAACCCATATGATCCACAAGGTTCTGCAAATCCTCACTCCACTCATCAGGATCAGCAACCAAATCCTCCACAGGAACATCACCTTGTGAAAAATCACCAATCACAACTTCCTCCTCAGGGTTCCCAGCAACCAAGTCTTGGTTCAGTAAGTCTTCCCAGATCGCATCACTTACCACCCCCAAATTACTCCCACCACCAGTAGTAGGAACTGAATCTAACATCGGGTCTTCGAATTCAGTGCTTGATTCTAATGGATCATCGTCACAAACAGCTGAGAGAAGAGACTCCATGTGCGACTCAATAGTAGTCGATTCCTCTTCAACTGGCAATGCCACATCAATCACAGGATCTTGCTGCAAATTCTCCACACTTGGGGAAGCAGTTAGTCTCCTCTTTCTTCTAGCACCTTGCAACTCTATCTTCTGAGCGTTCCTGTGAAGGAACTGCTGAATAAAAGTCTGATTGTTGAGTGCCTTAGCAAGAAAAGTCATCATCTGCTGATGTTTCTTCTCACTGACTTGCAATCTGGTCTCCATGGACAACAATTGCTCCCTTGAATTGTGCTGTTGCTGCCTCAACCTCACTATTTCAGCCATCAAAACTGCCCTGTCCCTCCTCAACCTCTCAATCTCACCTTCCAATCCAAACTCCCCCAATTCAACACAAGCTCCACTTCCTCCCTCGTGTGACTGCGTCTGTGTCACGTGCCTCCTTCTCTTGATCGTCTTCAACAAGTGCCTCTGTCCCGCCAGAAACCCTTCGTTCGCAAACTCCCATTTGTCAGGATCAACTTTTCTAAAGCCCTGCACCCATTACCATCCATTTCCCAAGTCAGGATTCACATTCAATTATCAAAACCACCAAAATAAATGCTTATAACATATCCTCAAACACAGTCGTTTAGAACACTCTAAATTGTTGATTAAAAATTGCAAACTTTAGAGATGAGAAGAAAAAAAAATACTTACATAGGTGTTGAGCTGTCGGACGAAGCTGGAGAAATTGTTGTGCTTGAAGTAACGAGGCAAGATGGTGGTGGAGAACTTGTGAGAGTCCCAAACGACGAAGCTGTTGCGCGCCCTGCTCCAGGAAACGATGTCGTTGGTGGAAGGGTCTTCCACCACGTCGAAGGTTTTAGTGAGGAAAGGAGGGGGGCCCACATCGTGCAACCCTTCCCTTGGTTGCGGGGAGAGGTTGGAAGTTGAGGAAGAAGATGAAGAAGAAGCAGCAGCTGCTGCAAATGCGGTTATTTCTTCTTCTTTCACTACAATTCCCTCCATTTTCTTCAAATGGAAACTGTCTCTCTGCGCGGCGAGTGTTTGAATAAAGCAAGGGTTACTTGGGGCTTAGGGAATAAGGAATTTAAGGGATGGGAGAAGGAAGGTTCTAGAGAGAGAGTGACACGGGAAGAGATTTTTGAAGAGTGTGAGAAGGTTCTGCCATTTGTCAATTTCTTTCCTGCTGCAAAGATATTTTGTAAAACTTCTGGAAACTTCTCGACTTATCGGCTGCTTCCACCCAAAATATGTTTTGAAAATGGAAGGGACGCGTGTTAATAACAGTTGCAGAGAAATGACGTTGTCACTGTCACCAGCCACTTTTATGCTTTGCTTGAATTGGGAAAACAGTACAAAAGGTAAAAAAAAATATTGTTTGGATGGAGAGAAAAAAAAGTAAAAATAACAAATAAAGATAATTATTATTTTCATTACTTGTATAATAATAAAATATATAAATATTATTAAAATGTTAGCAACGTAATTGACTATGTCTTTATATAATGTAAACGTGAATTATTTTATTAGTATTTATTACGTAAAAATCTAATTGTTATATAGAGTTTTTGCATAAATCTGTTGTTTCTCACGGAAAAAGTTAATGTCTAAGTTTTTTTTTTTTTTTTTTTTTTTTCAGGATTATATATTTTTTACTTCAGAAATAAATACGCGTTTTCGTGAGCAAATAATAAATAAATACTAATGCTGTGTTTGATGGAGGTGCACTCCAGTCAGCAATTTAAAGAGAGTTTCCCATTATGACAAAACATAGACATTCCATTTTTTTTATATATAAGCAGAAATATAAGACATTCCATCCTCTCATGCATTTTCTCATTTTTAGTAATTTAAAATATTCTATCAAAAATATTATGAATCCTATAAATATAATTCTTACAACTAAAATTACTTTATTCTATAAATATTTATCTTTAATAGTAATAACTCGTTAATCAATTAAAACAATACTTTTATTGACAATAATTTTTATGAAAAGATATTTGTATTAGATGAGATACAAAAAATATTATTGATTTAAAATAATAGATATTATTATATTTAATATAATAACTTCTTGCAATATTAAAGTTTTAGTAACTATTTTTCTTATTTTAAGAAAGTAAATCTCTTTTATCGACAGAGATTAGTTTTTTAACAATTGAAAATTTGTAGGGAAAGAAGGATAATGTGTTGTGTAGAATTTAAACCATAACAGTGAATTCCAAATAGGGAAAAGAAGGTGGGTGTTAATTATTCTCGTAAATACTAAATTTAATAAAACTATGATAAATTTTGTTTTGGGGATGTTAAAAATTAAAACATGTGTATGTCAAAACTCAAATTGAAACGTTAACTTATGTTGGATTAGAGTAAGATGGAAAAGGGTAAGAAATACTGAAAAAAAGGTAAGTGAGTTTGTTTGAATTTAGAGGTTTGAGTGAAAAATTTATAATGAAAGTCATTTGATGTGACCGAAAAAAATAAAAATAATTATCTAATGTAATAAATTACTAATATGTTTTTTTTATTGAGAATGAATATAAATTAAATTTGAATAATAAATAGATATGAAATGGTTAGTTTATGTAATGTAAAAAACATTCAAATAAATTTATTTGATTTTTTAAATTAATTGTATATAGTTACAATTATGAATTAAAATTAAAAATTATTAATTACGGAGTAATTAACTTATAAAATTTAAAATAATATTTAAATTATTTAATTAAAAATTTTCACAAAAATTACATGGATTTAAAAATAATGAATTTTTAGTATAATTTTATACTTCTATATAATTTTAATTTGTTAATGTTAACTTATAAGAAAACAAAACCAAAATCTTTAATATCAAATTGATACTTGATTAATTTATTTTAATTTCAAATGAAAGAAAATTAAGATCAGTTGATAAGGGAGTATAAAATATTAATGTATTATAATATATTTATAGTAAAACTTGTTTTTTACTTCCTGAAAAGTAATCAATTAAGTTTTATGTTTTTGATTATATATGGATAAGATATACATAATAGGATAATATTTTTTTAAGCTGAGAGAAAAAAAAAAAAAAACTGTATTTCCGAATAGTACAAATGGTAAGCGGGTTTCGTTTGGGCTTTTTGAATATGGGCTAGATATGAAAGAAAATAAGGGGATCCATGATTTTACCCTTATCCTTTCATCTTTTTATCACTCCATTTGGCACCCCTTCTAAGTGCATATCAAACTCAAGAATGGGCTTGACCCTTTGTTGTTTTTTTTTTTCTTTTAACTTATCTTCTTTTCACTTAAAAAAAAAAAGGGTAGTGATGAAAGTGGAAAAAACTTTGCAGTGCCCAAACTTCCATCCAGAACATTTACATTAAAAACATAGTTTTACTTTTATTCAATAAAAGGTGTAAAAATACTATTCAGTAATCTTCTTAAATAACTCCTTCAAAACTTGCTTTTAATCAAAATTCATCCAACAAAATTTACCGTGTGTTTATATTAGTAATGAAGTATATTACACCAAAAGTATGATGATTGATATTGTGTTGACTTTTTACTTAATTCCTAATAATTTATGAAAGTAGGAGACAAATTTTATATTTTTAAATCACTACTACTACTCCTATTATTTATTAATCTCTTATTTTCTTTAAATTTTAATTTAAAATCAATTATATATTTTAAATTATGATGACTAAATATTATTTAAAATTTAAAGTTATTTATATTAATTTTTTATAAATAGATTATTATTATATTCAAAGTAAATTTTATTGTTTCTAAATATGTAATTATGTTATAATATTTGGATTCAAATTAAATTCCAGTTTTATATTTTAAACTAATTTTCTTTATTAATAACGTACAAAATAATTTTATTTAAAGAATAGAATAACTGTAAATGAAAGGATTAGTTTGTATAAAAGTTAAAATGCTAAATATAATATGAGTAAATCTATATTATATAATGTATTTTCTTTATAATAAATATTCTTACATTTTATTTTTAAAAGCATTTAATCAAAATAATTATAATTTAAAAAGTATTATTATCATTAAACTCAAATTTGAATCAAATTAATTTTTTAATTATAATAAAAATCTTATTTTAAATCTAAAAGGTACGATCTATTTGCTACTATTTAAATGAGTTTTATCTTTAGACTGTATGGCCATCCACAAGTTATATATGTTATTAAGTCCCATCCAATTTCTTATATTAAAGTATATTATTTAATGGACTCAGTAAATGATTGTAGAATAAATATATGTCAATGAACATCAGTATAATTTTATATGTGAGTCACTCCATATAACTTCCTGGATAATTGGAACTGATACGTTGTTGAGCTAATTTAATTCAACATATATCTAAATCATTTGGATTGAAACTAAATGCAAATTCATATCATGTTTGAATTTTTATACATCCAAATCCAAATAATTGGATTGAATCTAAATTCATATTTTTTTTAAAAGAAGATAGCTTAGATATTTATAAATGGTCTGATTTTAAAATCATATTTTTTTTTCAAAATTTTGCTGTAAATTTAAAATATAAAATCACTATTAATGGACGCAAAAGTTTATTGAACATAATAAGATAACAAATTAAGTTATATACTCTACTTTAATCATGTATTTTTCACAATCACAACACAAATAAATTATAATTTTGCTAATATTTTGTATAGAAATATTTTTAAATATTTAATTATATATCTATATTAAAATTGAAAATAAAATATTTCTAAAATAAATATTTTTTTTCAAAATACTTATATGATTATATTTGTCGCATAAAATTTTAAAAGTATTTATGAAAAAATTAACATCATTATTGATATTGTAATTTAAATATATTTTCTAAAAAAATTAAATTTAAAAATTTAAGGTGACATGAGCAACATTTTGGAAAAAAATGCAGATGATTGTATTGTATAATAATAGAGGTACAAATAGACAAAGTCGGACAATGAAGTCATCTTTAGTTAAATCAACCAAACACACGTACAGTGTCATCATATTGCGTCACCCACGTGCCAAGCTAAGCATTTGATTGCGACACCCACATGCAACACTAAATTCTGAATCATATTTAAAAAAAAAAAAAAAAACTTATGGATAGAAAGTAACGTAAACTGAAATTTCGTATTTGAGTATTTTATGAAATTAAATTATCAATTCAAACAGGTTTGACAGATATCAATTGAACGCCGCAGACATTAATGACAAAGCATTGGATCCATGCAAATGTACAAAATAATGTTAAAAAAAATGCCAAACAACACCATTCACTAGTCCTACCTCCATTGTTTAAAGTTCTTTCTAAACAAATATTTTTTTTATAACTTTAGAAAAAATATTTATTTTATATTTTCGATATATATAGAATAAATGTATAACCTAATTAAATATTAAGTAAAATATATAAATGATATTATATTTAATCTAAATGTTTAACTTTTAGTTAAATTTGAAATAATTGTAAAAAATAAAATACTATATTATTAAGCATGTAACATGAAGTTAGAATTGTTAAGCATGGATTGTGTTTGATATTTATTTATTTTTAACATTAAATTAAATTCCCTCAATCAATATCATTGCATAAAAGAATTAAGGAAAACATAGTTAATATAGTATTATATTGTAAAATTTAATAGTAAGTAGGGGGATTTTGGTAAATGTTAATTAAATTAAATTCATTTTATTTTTTCTATATATCAATGAAATGTATTATAATTTTTTTATCCACTTTTACTCACATGTTTTTAATTTAAATAACCTTATTTTTCACTGACTCTGTCCTTCTTTCCTTTTCTTTTTATCCCTATCCTAATCCAAATAAAAATCGACGATATTTATCTTTTCTTAAATACTCCAAAATATCTTAAAAACCAATAATTTATACAGAAAGAAGTAACAATTATAACTATAATAAAGTATTCACACGCAAAGTTATAATAAATGATCATATAAGTATACTGAAATATAAATTATAATAACTTTGATGATTAACTTTAAATTTGAGTAAATTATCTGGAGTTTCATTCTATTATTCATTGGTAAATTGGTTAATATGAAAATATAGTTCATTTTTACGAAATAATATTTAATTTTTTTTATGTTTTAATTAATTAATATTATATAGTAATTTATCGTGGCTTCACATAAGGTGCGTTCTTTTGATTATTTCCCATTTTTTAAACTTTAAAGAGTAAAATTTTAGTGAAAAAACGTGTACCGTATTTCAGTGGGGTTGATTAACAGAAAAGGCATCAATTTAAATTATTTAAATGTAAAATTTAAAGTATTTATTAGTACTGAAGGAATGAATCAACATGTAAGGAAGTTATTTTAATTTAATTACTAATTTTTAATTTCAATCTTACAAATACAATTTTATTGAAATCTATGTAATTTGTAGAAAGAATTACGTAGTCTACAACGATTTTATTAAGTTTGACTATAAAGTGAGTTATATATGATTATTAATAAATTATACATGCTTGCACATATGTTTACTGATAAAAATAACTTATTAAATTTTACTGATAAAACTAACTTATTAAAAACTAATTTTGTTCTAAAAATGTTTATAACTTTTTTTTTGAAAGTATATCATTTGCATATTGCAGAAATAGATGTCTGAAGATAGAGCGATTTGTCACGTATATAGCAAGTTCGAGTGTTTGTGACTCTTTGCTTTAGGGAGGAGACAACAACATTCACATTTATATTTTTTTTCTTCCACATCTACGATTTTTTATTTTATTTTTAAATTCCACTAAACTCACTTCCTGTATTTGTGAATCTAGGTGGGATTGGTGGAATTTGACGGAAACAAACTTGTAGAAACCAACATTTTGATTTGTTGGGAAAGTAAGATTTGAAAATGAAAATGAATGAGAAAGTGAACCTAATACAATTGTCTTTAGGGTTTATATATGTATTATAAGATGGAAGGAGCATACGTAATTGAAGTTTAAGTGGTGATCTATTAATATAGTTAATAAAATTGGGGCATTGGAAGCAATAATAGGAAGGAATCAAACTTTGGTTAATGGCCGGAACCATGACATGTGACTTCCACTTTATGGGACATATGCTAAGTAATGAAGTTAGATCCACAAGATTTCTTTATTCCATAAATTTAGAGATGGAAACATAGGGAGACACGACAGAATTAAAATGGAAGAGTATCGAACATCAGATGTGTCGATATTTAGAACTTATAAAATCAACCACTAATCAAAAGTCCTACCATTCAACCCACTCACTGTCAAATCCATTCAAGCTCAGTGCAATGCATTCATTCGATGGTACTTATATTATCACCAATTATTATTATTTTTTCTTTATAAAGTTTTTTTTTTTTTAAAGCATGATGTTTTGTGTTAGGTAGTACACCAAAGGGTTGTTTAGGAATCGTTTCAAACTATTCAGCACTGTTAAACTAATTCTGTACAACTAAAGTAAAAACATATTTAGTTTGTTTTGGTTCATGTGCGAAAAAATGAAATGAAGGATTATGTGGACTACACTCATTCTCACGCTTAGAAAAGAGAAGAAAGCCGATGAACTAGGGAGAAAGACATGCTCGCATAAAACAAAATTTTAAAATGCCTTTACTTTTATATCTGAAAAAGTTTTACATGCCTAACTTATTTTAAACATTGCTATTCTTGAACAGGAGCCTCTACCTGAAACTTTGACGTGCTAGATCAAGGGACTGTTGCTCTTCGTGTGTTGGAGCTTATACGAGTTGATAAGAATATTTCTTGTATATCTAACTGAGATGTATTGATGTTAGTGTGTATGGTAATCTGGTATGTAAATAGTAGTAAGTTAGAATCTTAATAATAAACAGTATAACTATATAATTAATTATCATACATGAATCTTAATGTGGAGTATAATATCTTATATGTGGAGTATAATGGCTTATAATTAAAGTAATATATTATGGAAAACATTATCACCATTCGTAAAAACCAACTATCCTCTCTTTTTTATATTTTTTAAATATCAATTAGCCAAAATTACAAACTTTCTACAACATTTTTCATCTCTTTCACTTAATTCAAATAAACTCATTTTTTCATTTTATTTTATTTTTCCTATTTTTTTCACTCCATCACTTTTTAATAATCCATCAAAACAAACATTTGTTTGGATCAAGTGATGAGAAGTAAGAAAGTAAAAAAGGAAAGAAAGGAAGAAAAATAGAGTTGGGAGCTAACTTCTTTGAATTGAGTAAAAAAAAGTAGGAAAAATATTTGAATTTTAAACTTAAACAAATTTATCTCCATGACTTCGAAGATCTCTGTCGTGGGATAACTATATTGGGTGCATAATGGATTGTGTAGTCTTAAAATGGAGATGATTTGGTATATGTATCACATATTACAACATCATTGTATTTTAATATTAACATCCATATAACTCTCCAAAAAAATTGAAGTGCATAATAAAACTAATGTGATCATGCAAAATCCACTTCACATAATAACAAGTTTAAGTTGAAATTAATTAATCAACAACCAATTAATGAGAATGGAAACAAATAGTTGATGGACTGATTATGTGGTTTTTATAATCAATTATATCAAATAAACCACATAATTAGTTATGTGATTGAGTATAATTAGTTATGTAAGTCCCATAACTGATTACCCATAATAAAAAAAGGAGTGCAAATAATGGCATAGGAGCATATTGAAAGAACTTCAAATATGTTAGCATGAAATAATCTTTAAACTAAGTGTGTTTGACTATAAATGCCAAAATCATACATTAAACAAGAATTAGTTTAAGTGTTAAACATAAATGAATTTGGAAATAGAAAATGATTAATGACTTGGTTACTAGTTGAAACGGGAAATCGATGTTATAGAACAAAGAAGATAAATTATATCAAAGAATCAAAGTAAACAAGATATAATATAATTTTCAAAAATCAATTAAAGTGATCGTAACTTTCGTGCCATATCTCACGAGCCTGAGAAAATTAAGTAATGAAGTCCACCATTGTTTTATTGATAATTTCTCAAAACTAGTTGAAGTAATATGACCAACAAACCAGATGCCTCAAATGTACTCATTTTCTTTTGAGGTAGTATTTAGTATAAAAAAAACAGAGATTAAATATATATTTATTATTAATAAAAGATGGAAATGAAAAAAAGAAAAAGGCAAAAGTTCCTCTATATAATATTGTATAAGAAAAAAAAAGACACCCTAAACCATTATTCCCACTCATTTATGTAAGAATTTGTCTATTTTAAACATAAGACAATATGTTACCTTTTTTTTTTCCACTGTTTTGATATATATATATATATATACACACACACACACATTAATCATTGGAAATATGTAAAAAAAAAGACAAAGTTATTTTCAAATCAAATTTATTATTTATTTCATAATATTTAATGATTAAAATTAATTACTAATTTTGATTAAAAAAAGTAAAAAAAAAAAACAACACTGTTTTTAAAGTTATTTTAGATATTTTCCCTTTCTCTCTCTTAGTATAGTGTCCGAAAAATAACAAATAAATATAATAATTGACTCAATTAAAATTGAAAAATATGAAAATGTGTCCGTTCTAATTAAGAAAAAAAAAAAGAAAAAAGAGAGAATCGCATTTCAAATTATTGCCAAATTGATTTGAATCGAATCACGTTGCCTTTTTACGATGAAATCTACTTTTTTTTAAAAAAAAAATCTCCAAAATCACATTGCCAGATTATTGGAAAAGTTAACTAACCTTCATGCATAGAGAGCATTTGACCAATCCACCATGGTGAACTTTAGAATTTGGTTTAATTTTGAGCAGAAGCTGATGCAATTTGCATCTTCAGTTTCGTCATTTTATCTTAGCGAATCAAAAGAATCATGCTTTTTCGCGTAAATAACTTCATGTATGTATAATGATCAAATGATATAAGTATCGAATTGAATAATAAAATAAAATTTTTAATGTTTTTTTTTATTAAAAACTGTTATGATCTCGAATCTATTAATAAAAATAATGTTTCGCCTTTAAAATTACTTTTTCATTTCGACTGTATCTTTAAAGTATTATGTATTTTGAAGTTTAGAATTTTATTATAATTTTAAAATTTTTTATATTTTTTATTTCAAATTTTAAACCACGTGAAACTATTAAATATATAAAAAATTTAACAGTTATCTATTAATTTAAAGTTTGTAGATAATAGATTCACATGAAAAAAAACATATTAGAAAAGTTAACTAGCATTTCATCATTTTACTTTTTTTCTTTCTTCAATTCATTCCACGGAAAACTAATATGTCAATTTCCTATGCTTTAATTAATTGCAATATATATTATTTAAAATTGTAATAACACTGCAAACTAAATTATAAATCAAATATATATGAAAATAATTATTTTTGAGTTTTATTAATTTTCAGCAATACTAAACATTTTACATATAAAATAAAAAATAAAATGACAAATCAATATAATATGAATGATTAAATTATATGGTTTATAATAATAAATAAATAATAATAATTGATAGAATATGTTATACTAATTTGTAAAATTTATTAAATGTGATTTTATTTATTAAAAAATTTACATTAAATTTTAAAATTAAATATGAAGATTTTTAAGCTTTATTTTATGCATTGGTTATTTTTGAAATTAGAATTAAGTATTTTCACATCCAGATCCAAAATAAGCTCTGATCTAAAAAAGATAAACAAACTTTTTAAAAAATCTAAAAAAATGTAAAATTTTTTGATAGAAAAATGTTATAAAGAGACTGTTATTTTTCTAAAAGGAAGTTTGAATAGTTAACTTTTAACATTTATAAATTCTATACTTAAATACTTCAATATTCATATTTCATCTTGATTATTCTATTTTTTTACTCTTAAACAATGTCTTTACACATATGACTTAATTCTTCTTTTGTGGTATTTGAATTTGAACATGCATCAAATTTTCACAACCCATGGGCAATGGGTGAAGTGAAACACGTGTGAGAAAATTTAGTTCGATTACTATTTCCATCTAAATTTCCAACTTCATATGAACTTATTTGTTTAATGAGGTTTGAATGTTATTTTTCTTTATTAATTTTCAAAATATACTATTAAAGAGTACATTTATAATGCATTTGTTTTCATTCACATTTTAAAATCGAATCCTTCCTAACCATTCGATACGGTCCTCATTCCATATTATTTAATATCAACATATATACCACTCGATCGTGGCCACTATTATTTAATAAAGCTTTAATAAAAGATCATTAGCGTCATTAATTATTATTATTATAATAATTTAATTATTTAGTTTTATTTTTTATATTTTATATACATGCAATATATAAAAATCATACAAATATAAAAAGTTATAAAAAGAGAAATTTAAAATAAAACTAGTAATGTGTAGAGAGATAAGAAAACGAAAAAAATATGCTATTTTGTTCTAAGATAGTTTTCCTATAAAACATTTAAATGGATGGTTTTTGTCAAACTTTATTTTCTAACTTATAATTAACATTAGTCTTAAAAAATGCACTGTATCCTTTTTAGTATTTTTTTATTAGTAGGAAATGAATCTATGCTAGATAATTTATCATAATTCACACATTTTGTTTAACTAATTGAGTTTGATATCCTTAATATAAGATTGTATAAGGAGAGAAACATTTACATTAAATTAAATAATAATGAAAAATAGAAGTTATTTAATATTTTTATAATTATTTAAAAATCACACGTGTTTATATTTTAAGTTTAATATTTCATGATAAATATTTATCATCACTAGTACAAAAAACTTATTTTAGAATAAGATAAAATGTTGGTTAAAATATAACTGAGATAAACAAAAAATGTATTGACATTTTTAAAATTATGTTCAAAGATATTAGATAGGTTCCAAATCGATGTAATATATCCAACTTTACACCGACTGACGCTCCCTAACCGATGTAGAAAAAAACTGAAAAAATAAAAATTCAAAAATTGGTTTTGACGCTGAACCTATTATATCAAGTGCGAGCCTCAATCGATATAATATGTGCTAGATATTACATTGATTGTTACCTAAAATCAATGTAAAAAGTATCTATTACATCAATTTTCACTACAATTGATCGGTTCTCACTACAACCGATGTAATTTTTGAGTGAACACGCACGAATTTATTACCCTAATATTTTTACTGCTTTTATAATTTGTCTTTCTCTTGCCTCGATGAGTCTTTCTGGTTTGTGTTCTATATTGCTTGCATTGTCATTGTTTTCACTCTCACTCATGTTCATTTGGTTCCCTCGTTGCTTTCATTCACTTTTTTTAGCATTTCGATGGTGGTTTGTGAACTTGCTTTTACATTGCAGGGACCTATGCACTTTATGTGTGAGCTTTTCTCCATCGTGAATGCTTGGTTAGATATCCCTTGCCGCTTTTTTTCGCAAGAGGTTAACATTTATGTAAAATTCATTAAAAATAGTTAGAAATTTATTTTTAACCCAAATTTTTTTAATCATAACTTGATTTAGTGTATATTTTATGGTAGAATTCTTACATTATATAAATTTATCATACATTTAAGTTGCCAAAATTTAGAACGTAAAAACTTCAAACGACCATAACTTTTGATAGATTGAGTCATGAGTCTGAATTGTAGGATTTTTTTTATCACATGATGACTTCGGTAATTGGATTTTTTTACCACACCCATGACTTCGGTAATTGGAGGTTTATTTTACTATTTACTCGATTTTTGTAATGAAAATATAGAATATGTTATATTTATCTATGATGAAATTAAGAAACTGTTTAATTGAATTATTAAAAATTTCATTTCACACATGATAATAAGGAATGTTTGTGGCTGTTCACCAAGATTAACCTCTTTCATAGAATTTAAAGGACTGCTTATTGAAGGAACTCAAACCTATCCCCATGCAGAAGAATCACTTGTTGACAAGAAGGAGGGGGCTATAGGGGCATGGTCCCTTATCTTCTTTTAAATGTACATCAAAATAGTTATGACACAATGTAAAAAAAAATGTAGATATAATTCGTGATATGATATGATTTGATAGCAAAAGATATAAGGAGAAATTGTAAATGTTAAATGAATGTTTGTGGGTTGAAGTGTTAATATCGTCACAACACATTTTTTTTCGCATATTCTTATTTTGTGTTACTTAATATGTTATGTTTCAGTAATTGGTCTTCTCAAACCAAATTTCTGACTCTCTGCTGCTTTCTTATATCTAATCTAATATTTAAAATAGCATAAACGTGTTTTACGGTAAGATTAATGACTTAATGGAAAAATGGCAGACCAAGAAGAAATTCAAAGACGTTGAGACTGATTTTAGAATTAGAATGATGAAAAAATTGAAATGATTATTTACTTTTGATTCCACCCAAAATATGCTATGTCCCTAACACAAGGGTAAAAGCGTGACCACGCGCGCTCTTGTCTCCCCCACTTATTTTCTTCCAAAAGTATAAATCATCAACTAGTAATAATTTATTGGTGTTCTTTGGTCACAACCCCTACTAAGTCCAAAAAGATCTCGTATCCATGCGTCCATCAATCAGAGTTAATGTTTTTCATATGTACTTAAAGAAAAACACACATGTCTAACTACAATATAGCTATTTTCTGCATCTTGTCTAACATTAATAGTTAGAACTACTAAAAGTATAAAACCACAAGTGACTTAGTTGGTTTTATTGAGGAATCAGTACATTTTAGCAGAAAAAGAAGTCGAATCTCGGTTTGACGAATCCAAATAGCGTAACACATACATATGAAACTAAACTAAGCACTTTACAAACATCTTTTCTCTGGTTGGATGTAATAATCAGAATACAAAGGAGGGTATATAGGAAATAAGATGAAAAAATGAAGAAGAGAGAGAAGAATGGTATATACATAAAAAGGGCGCGTGGGATAAAGTAGGAACAGTAGTTTGTGATGTAAGGAAGCACAATTTAGGGTGTGATTTATAAAATAAAGAGACCCTCAAATTATAATCCATCCATCCAACCATCCACTTGCCTTCCCTTTGCTTTGTAATGCTTTGAGATTCACACATAAATATAACACCAACCTCTCTTTCATCTCTTCTCTTCTTGTACTGCACCAGTCACAGTGAAGTGAGGGAATGCAAGGCACAGGAATAGGGTGTTGCTCAAAAGAGGAAGAACAGATGAGTCCCAGCATGAGCAATTCCTCCTCACTCTCCATGGACCTAGATGATTCCACCGAAACCCGGATCCAACGCCTCATATCGGAGCATCCAGTCATCATCTTCACCCGATCCTCCTGCTGCATGTGTCATGTCATGAAGAAGCTCTTAGCCACCATCGGTGTTCATCCCACCGTCATCGAATTGGATGACAACGAGATCACGGCTCTTCCTCTTCCTCAAACCACCGCTCCGGCAGCTTTCATAGGCGGCACCTGCATCGGTGGCCTTGAATCCCTCGTCGCCCTCCATGTCAGTGGCCACCTCATCCCAAAACTCGTCCAAGTCGGTGCTCTCTGGGTATGACACAACCCAACCCAACCCCAGCACACACTTTCAATATTCCTACACTACTACATACCATCCTCTCATTCCTCTCTCTCTCTATTTCTTTCCTTAATTAATCTTTATATATGCTATGCTATGCAGTTATGCAATTACTAGCTAGTAGCTATGGTACCTAGCTAGTATTAGTATTATTATTATTAGTTAAGAAAAAACATGACTAATTGTATAATTTAGGATTGCGAAATGAAATCTCAATTTCTGTTTCGGTGTTGGTATTGAAACTTGAAAACTTGTACAAGGAAATTTGGGTGAGGGAGCTTCGGTTTCGGTGGATGCCGAGGTAAAAGAAAGAGTACAGTGATGACATTCATGACCGACCATGACATTGGGTGATAATATCAATAACGTTAATTTGTCTTCAATGCGCTATCCCGTAGATTGATCGGGTCCGTAAATTGGTCCCATTGACAATTATCGAGAAATCCGGGCGGTTGATAGGGCAGTGACTTTGTCATTTTGCTTCGAGAATCCTAAGCTTATCTGTTTATCGATCTCCTCCTTTCTTTTACCTTGTATGTAAATTTCTTAATTTCCAGGTTAAAATTATGACACTTTGTTTTATATACCTAGTATGCTTTTATCTTTCTTGTTATCCTCTTGTTTGTTGGGATCACAAATAATAATGGCAACCTGGTTTTCCTTGGGTAGGTGGGACCTAATACACATACCATCTAAGTGAGACATGATATGGTAGCCTTTCTCGTTGTCCCATATAGAGTCAAGTCCTTAACCAGCAACACTTCTCAGAACCAAAGTAGTGGTACTTTAGTAAAGATGATGATGAATGAAGCTTGGATTCATTCATGAAATCATTGAATCCATGCATCTCCACTTATTGCAAACAAATGAACTCTAATACTTAATCATTTAGTTTTCTAAGTATCATCAATTCATGAAATTATGAGTAATTTAAATAAAATATTGATAAATTTGATACTAAATTTATGTATTTTATTGTTTAAATAGAATTTGTGTAAATTTGTGCATAAAGTATTGAGTCTTTACAGCTAGTGTAAAATATTGCATGAAGTTGAGACTTTTTAAAGGATATTGTATTTCCATCAGACTTTCACTTGTATATTATTATTATATATAAGCCTTTTGAACCATATGTGTTCTGTCCTTTTTTTTTCTTCCTTAGGTGTACTAGCATTCCTGTAGATAGGCATTCATGTGAAATTTCTTGTCTAGGCTACCTTTTTGCTAATTATTGTTACTACTGATGGAAGCAGACAATAGCTTGCATTTATTCTATTTTATTTTATTATACTACTTTAATGAATTATATTAATTTTAATTTTAAATATATATATATATATATATATATATATATATATATATATATATATATATATATATATTGTTTTGAAGCTTAATTTATAGTTTAAGTAAAAAACATGTTTTTGAGAAAAAAGTGAAATAGGACAAATAATGTTATAAATTAGTGTTGCGAATAGTTAATTTAAGTGAATAAATGCTTATTATTTTTTCTTTTATTATTATATATGCAATGTAAAAATAATTTTAAAGTTTGAAAGATATTGCTATATTTTGAATCTTGATTATATATACATACAAATATTGTATAAGAACAATTAAATTTAATTTATTTAGTTTTATATGTTGAAAGAAATTGAATTTTAACTGTAGGTTAAAAGATGTTTAATGCATACGAAAATGTCTTACTTCTTATATTCTCTTGTTATCTCTGATTACAAAATATTATCTCATTATATTGAGTTTTTTTTACTGTATTGGTGTAATTTGTATATTTCTTTTAAAAATAAAACTACTTTTTGAATAGTAGAATCTTAGTTTTATTTATTTTTTACTTTGCCAACAATCTCACATTAAAAACTAATCAGTCAAGGGAATAACTATAAATTTTTCAGTTCATTGATCCCTCTACAGAAGCAGCAAAAGATATAACTTGATTCAAAGTTAGAACAGATGATGTAAAAATGACCGTATCAAATTATTGACATAGTCTGTGCTTGGTCACATCCTTGCATTCACTGTGTTCACTTAACCTTTAAAACACAAAAACTTTAATCAGAATCTAGTACAGATTACAACACAAAAGAAAACCAAAATTAATAAGCAGTATACTACCTAATTAGCATATTTTTTCAACATAAAGAAGATAACTTAATTAGAAAAAAGAAAAGTTAGTTTATGATGTGAAATTATTAGCTCATTCATATATATTATTATACTCATACAATTCAATGAAAAATCTCTAATAATAACTGCTTGATTCAAACTACAGAGAAACAGTACTGTGAAGATCAATTAATCATCAATAATGGTACGATAGATGGTATCACACAGGGCTACAGATTTAGGAAAACAAACAAATAGTGGTAGGATCCTTTCCCGATTAAGGAAAACCAAGGAGGTATGTGGATGATAATTAAGGGTAACTGTCCTAAATCCCAACCCCACTTCCCACCATGTGATTATGTGATCCAATTATTTCTCCTCTGAGTTGGGAAAAGACAGAAGAGGATGACATCAACAACATCAACCACTACAACTACAACAAACTACAGCAACAATCCAAGAGTGTCTGAGTGCGTCTTTCACTTTCTAAATTTTTTGCTTTCTATAATGCAAAGTTGGACGTGGCAAGCATGCTGTGGTTTTTTTATTTGAAAAATGGCGGATCTTAGTAGAATCTTAGGACCTCAGGTAAGCATAATGATTCCATCTGATACAGAAGTATGGAATTGGAGGAACCACAATAATATTATTGAAGATATCATTGAAGGTTTTAAAATGCAATATGCTTATAATGCATATACAAACACAATTGGGTAGAAGGGAAAATGGCAAAACGCATTTGCTTTAGGCAGCAGAAGTCATAATCAAATGCTCCATTATGCTTGGGCTTTAGGTATTGCACTCTCTTCTCAAAACATAGTTCAACATCAAAAAGTCTCTTCAATTATTTTATGGTTGTGAAGTAACAACGGCTCATATAAAAAACATCTCTTTTTTAGCAAAGTGGGGGTGATATTTATTTTAACTTTATTCATGTACACATACTCTTTGATGGAGTTCTCATATCCCCTTTTACTTTTTCATCTCATTTTCTCTGTATAGGTAAATGGTTAGATATGATATGAAAGATCACTTTATTGTTTATGGTATGTTTCTTATTTTGTGTGTTTTTAGTTTAATGATTGAAGTTTCAGATTATCTCATGTGAAAAGTAGAAGTTAGTGAAAGTAGTTTTAGATTGGATGTGAAAAGTAGAAGTCAGTGAAAGTAGTTTTAGTTTGGATGTGGCATCTGATGCAAGAAGAGACATTATTCCCTTAAATGAGTTTTAGGACTTTGAAAAAGTAATCTTTAATTTAAAGTTAGAAAATACTCTGTGTTAGACTCTAGTAAATATTGTACAAACTCAGATAGGGTACATGGGAGAGGCTCAAAGTGAGAAACTGTTCTCCAAAATCTAGACTTCAATATAAGATTAAAATAAATCTGGTTTTCTGGAAGGTCTCCCTTACATGATTGGGAAGAGGTTTCCCCCAACAAGTTCTTTAGTTTAGTAACCAAAGTTAGTTTTCATCCGGTGTATTACCAAAATGAAGTTGTAACTCTTGTATAAAAAAAAAAAACTCCTAAAAGAGCATGATATTGCATGGAAATTCTGTGCTTATACCCAACTCTGAAAAGGTTACAGGATTTTCTTAACTCTGCTTCAGTGCTTCCAAAGCAGATTTTGGGTGGTTTGTTGCTTAATGCGTCACTTAGGTGTGCAATCTTTACACGCTACATATATGAAAAGCCTTTAATAGCTTTGTGTTATTTTCATTATTTTAGTGACTTCTTGTCACTTTGATACTCCTAGGCTATCTCACTCTGGTTACGTCATTTCAACTTTGATGCTTATTGGGCTTGTTGGAGTCTTGCCATTTGTTGGATTAAGAGTTTCAATGCCGTATCCCTCTGCCCATACACTTTATCAGAGCGTCATAAAAGAGGTTTCTAACAGGGTTAAGTAACAAAGACTCCTTAGGATTTATTTAATATTCACAGGAACACTTTGTAGTTTAGAAAATCATATTTGATCTCCTGTATTTAAACAGCTAAGACTGATCAAGAGAGCCTGATAGGCGGAAATCTTCGTAAAGATATAAAATTGAAACAAATTTCCGTCCAGAAAAAGATGGATTGAACGTGTAAATTGTATAAGTATCTAACCACTTCGTAAAGATATAAAATTGAAACAAATTTCCGTCCAGAAAAAGATGGATTGAACGTGTAAATTGTATAAGTATCTAACCACTGGGGATTTGATCCTTGAAAGCAAGAAAAATGCAGAATAAAATATAAGAATAATAATAATAACGGATTATAAAATCAACGGTCTAAAATTATAACACTATTTAAAATTAAGTATTATGCTTTATCTTCTAAATTTAATTGTCACACATCAGAGGAAACCAGTCCTTACTTTGCAGTTCTAATATGTAATTCAATAAAATTTGCCATGCTAAACAATAGGGTTTTTCATAATTATATACTTTTAACGTATTAATCAATAGAATTATGCAAACTTTCAACCAATGATCTAGTTGAGCAACTCTTTCAAAAGATTAGATAATGGACATTAACTTTTACGGAAGATAATTAGTAAAGTACATTTTTTTGGGGTGGAACTTAGTAAAACAGATTATACACTTTTAATAGTTCTGATACTTTACGCCTATTCTAGGGCTTTTTCATAATTATCTCACAGAACTTTGTTTACTTTATATTTTCAATATTTTTGTTAACCTTTTAGTAAAGGGGGCTTTGTGTTGTTGCCTTTGCTAGCTTTATTTCACTATCTTAGCGGCTTCTTGTCACTTTTAAGAATTGTAGGCTAGGCTAACTATTGTAAAATTAGGCACATAGTCGTGCTGATTTAGTATCAGACATCTGGCATTTGAAAATTAGACAAAGAACAATGAATGAGATGTTTACGCAGAAAAAAAAAAAAAAAAAACAGAAATATTGAATTATAACAAATATAAATACCCTCTCAACACATATGA
>Ga0099825_1002798_pt1 | contig 23291 bp, 9 predicted proteins | sample SiratroredBW_FD_76838 | JGI IMG/M metagenome (GOLD analysis project Ga0099825, IMG submission 76838) | Root nodule microbial communities of legume samples collected from California, USA - Siratro red BW | ecosystem: Host-associated > Plants > Roots > Nodule | place: USA: California | collected... | reverse complement strand
TATATATATATATATATATATATATATATATATATATATATATATATATATATATATTGTTGCCTTTACGTATGCAATTTTGAAAAATAAAACATTTTATATCATTTTCTTTCCACGTTCAATCAATCTTAAAATAAAAAGCCATTAAGGTATTTGTTTGCACGTCTATTATTTGTTTTAAAAGAGAAAGTCCGTTTTCAATGAAAATATAACCCCTTCACCCACCACATATTCACACACATGTGTACGCAAGGTTATGGAGATCCAAAGTACAGAAAATAAATAAAGAACATAAATGAAAAGGATTTTGTTGGTACATATCTGGACTTATATATTGTTTGAGAGAAAAGCTTGATACACTGATAAATTGTGTTAAAAAATTAGTGAAAAAGAAATTATTGAATGTGAGATGAGTGAGTTTTTGATATGGAAAACAAACTGTCATATTCAAAAGAGGAGTATGTCTTGGTGACAAGTTTATTAGGAATATTGTTTTATAAAATCAATTATGATTAAAATTAATTTTAAAGCAACGTGATTTGAGTATGAACATTTTCATATACAGTTAATAGGAAAATTTAGTATAATTATTTTAGTTTAGAATCCATTCTGAATTCATGATCAATTCTTTAACATAAAATCACCACCCAACTTGAGGAAAATTATTATGAAAAACAATTAATAATGGTGTTTATAAAAACCCAGAGCGTTCATGTATCCAAATCATCAGTTAACGAGTAATTACTTAAGTGGTTAACATTTCTACTTTGACAAATGCAAGTTTCTTTTCAATATTTCTCATTATAAATGGGATGGCTGAAGTGATTGTATATTAATGGTTAAATTTAAATACTTAAATTTTCATAAGAGAAAAATAGCTTCTGAAACAGTAGACACAATTTGGTATGCCTATGGGGGACAAAAACAGAAAAAATATGATGATAAAGACATAGTCTCTTAGGGACAAATAACTATGTTTCCATAAAGAGAAAATGATAAAAAGAATAAGAACAAAATTCTATTTGATAAATTAAAATACTGCATTGATGTGAGTGATTTGGGTATATATTGAAAAATACAACCTTAATTATATTAATTTAAAAAAGGAAGTGATTTGGGTAAGATATAAGTGGTCACAATTACACTATAAATAAAATCACTACTGGTGGTTATTCCACTGATGAAGACTTTCAGTTTAAAATATGTTTTAGTTCATATAAAATTAGTAATTTTTAATTTTAGTTCTTATTAAAAAAATTATAAGATTTTATTTTAAAAAATTGAAATTTATCTTTAATCTTTATTATTATATGTCACATACTAAATTTTCATATATTTAGTGAAAGATTAACCAATCATGTATTAACGATAAATTGAGTAAACATCATCAATTAATAACATCTAATTGGGTCATAGTCTAAGATTAATATGTGATATATCTAAAAAAATATTATCGCTAAAATTATGTTATTTACCTATCTTAAAATAATTTTTATAAATAAACTAAAAAACATATTTTACGAAAACCAAAATAAAAAAATTTACTAATTTGGTAAGAACTGAATATATTAATTATAAATTATAGGCAGAAAAAAATTATAAGAACCAAAACCAGAACATTTTATTTTATAAAATTAAAAAAGCATATTTAAGTAACTTATTTTCTTTTAATAAGGGTTTTTTATTTTAGTTTTACCTATTAAAAAACATTAAAAAAATATCCTTAGATGAATATAATCAACCTGGTTAATTAGGCTAATGTAATATTTTAATACTAAAAGTTAAAAATAAAATATGAAAGTGTTTTATCTAAACCATGGCTTATGATATATTATTATATAATATTTCAAGAGAAAGTAATGGTGAAGAAGTATGAGAGGTAAAGAGACTAATAGCGTGTTTGTTTATCCATTTGAAAGGTCTTAAATTTAATAGCTTCTTCCTTCCATGTTAAGGCTCCTCAGAAAGTGGTAAACAGTGTATAAAAACATAAACTCATTCAATTTCATGAAATCTTAGGAGAATAATAGACTCTTGAAAGAAATAATTTTGTAGACCCTTCACTTTCACATGATTTAATAGAAATAAGATATTACAAGGGTCAAAGCATTGTACAAGGAATGTATAACAATGGAGGAACTCAAATTCCCAGTCCAAGAATAGGAGCATCCAAGTATACACCCAATGATGAACAATTGTAGAAAGTTGTCACCAGATAAGTGAATGGCACTGAATATAGCTGAGCTTATGGCAACAGCTTGTTGCCATTCCATGGTGGATGAAAGTGATGTCAAAAGAAATCCCCTATAAACAACTTCTTCCAAAAGGGGAATCACAATGCAATAAGCAAGCACACAAGACACTCTTGAGATGCCACCATTTATGAGCATTTCCTTCTGTATGGGGTTGCTCACAGGCTGCAGGCATATGGTAAAAGTTAAGTTAAAGGAAAACACCATCATTTCATAACTTTCACCCATCTCAATTTGCTATGGTACAGACTATAAAATTTGCAAATTTTAGAATTCATACAGAATCATGAGGTTTGGCAGGAGGGGATGGACGAAATGATAGTTCCATGGTTTGCAATTATAATGCTTTTATTAAGCATCAGGAGAATATCATAATGACACATTCAACAGCTCACAAAGTTAAGTAGTAGTATGAATTAAAATTATTACAAGCATTTTTTCAGCCATATACCACTTTTATGGCTTTATGCCATTATCTAACTTCTAAGTCAGAAGCCAAACACAACACTTGTTTCTTGCTATCTATTTCCAAATTTGCCTTTACTCTCTTATTTCTTTAAGCTCCCCTTTAGTCAGAGTAGTTAGCGGCATGAACTTGGAATTCTTTGTTTTCTCCTATAACAAAGTACTTCTCATTTTTTTCAAAATGCTAGTTGATAGGAACCTGAATTTGTCTAAGAAAATTTGGAGATTACCAAATTACAACGGAGGTAGACATTAAGAGTTCCTAAATATTCAAGACAGAAAAAGAAAAGACACTACATGTCATTTCAAAGACCTATAATATACCTCTCATATCCCCACTAAATAATTGCTTATATCTTTCTTTTCCGCAATTTTATTTTATATTCCACACAGCCTCTAGCTTTATCCCGTTGCTTCTCTCACCTGCTTCCCTGTAAGCAAGTTTGTTACATCCCAAAGCCCTCTTTTTCCCTTAAATATTTAGTGCATGGTCTATCTGGCATCAGGAGTGCCTGGTACAACTTGAAAATGTGGGGTATTTTCCATGATTAGGAAGCACAATCTTTTGAGTCAAGGTTTATTAATTATACCTATTTACTAATATGAATGCTTGTAAAGAAAGATACTTATAGAGTGAAAGGAAAAAACATAATGATAGCAGTTTCTGGGTCACTACCTACAGCAGTATTGGTATTGAACAATATGGAGTTTGAAAGAAGATTCTTGATGCTTCCAATCTATTAGCATTGCTTTTACACACATTTTGACGAAGATACAAGGCCTTGAAGGTACCTTGAGATGTCAAACTAACAAGACACAGTTGGTGTAGCATAACACCTTGTGATTTGCAAAGGAGATCATGCTCCTCGAGGAAACTTAAATCCTGAGGATTCCTACCACTGTCTGGACCCTCGAGAATAAGCAACTTGCAAGAGAATTGAGGCCTTGCGATTGTAATTGTGCAAGGAGAAAGACTAGGAAACCTTTTGGAAGCCTCAACACTTTTTATCTGAGAATAAGGCTTTCAGTGGCCTGGTAAAATAAATAAAACTCTGAAGAACTCCAGTGGGAATTGTTGTATAACTTGGTTTCCCTGGACTTGGAATGGTAAAGAAGAACCTTCTTCCATCTTTTTCGATCCATCAATCTATCCACCCCTCTCATTAAATACTATTTGCTCTGTTATCCACCATACCCTTTGGTTGTTGTTTACTCTTATAAACTATTTCTTCGCAAAAACGACTCATTCCATAAAGCCTAAAACCTTTGGTTGTTGTTTTCTCTTACAAACTATTTCTTTGCAAAAACTACTCATTTCATAAAGCCTTAAAACCCGAATTAGTGAAACGGTGCTACTAATTGTTCTACTATGAGACCTATGCAAGCAGTAAAGACAATGCAAGGGGAACTATGACAAATGTGCTAGACATATAGTTTATATTGTTTTTCTACACAAATGAAATGATATAACGGGGAAAAAACGTAATCACCAACCTTGGAGCCGTATAATAAGTCAGCAAGTAGAGATGTCGAGAAAATCAGAATAGAAAGAAACCCAAATCCCAGAGCTGATGACAAAAACCAGTTCCTGTAGCTCAGTAAGTTGTTCTTTTTGAAGAAATTTGAAAACTTGTACTGTGGCTTAGCTGTGTACTTCAACAAAACTAGAGCCCCACTAAGCTCGAGAATCTGAATGGCGAGAAGAGATAAGGCCTGCATGGGAAAACATATTGCTAAAATATCTGCTCAAAAGACAACACTGTGAATCAATGAACCTAAACTCTGGCAGAATGTAAAATCAGACCATGAACTAAATCTAGAGATGAAAGACCATTTATAGTATATTGCACTGCCTTAGAACTTCTAACATACTCACTTGACAAGTGAACATAAAAAAACGCCATTTTAAAAAGAAAGCTATCCCCAAACACAAGAAGACAGCAAAATGCAAACCTTGAAAAAACAACTTCCAATTCAATCTTGCAGAACTATAAAACGAGTACTCTAGATCTATACCCTATTAAATATGTGGAAATCAGTTTAGTTGAACAGGACACCAATCCACCTCCTTGCTTCCTCCTAGATTTACTCCTTTGGAAAGTGGAATTTTCCGTTTACAATACTTCCAAAAAATTTCCAAGCACACCCTAAATCATCTTCATTCCTTATGGTAACATACATTTGAAGTACCAATTTGGTGATAAAACATTTGCAGTAATATAGTGCTGACATGCTAATTTCTTAAAAGTCTAATTAAATAACAAAAATATTTAGAGGATAGACACAGTAACAGCCTGATACTTGGATGACATAGGGGTTTAAAGACATGATTTTGAGAAATAAATGAACAAATAACAAAATTGACCTCAGTTTGTGGGTCAAGAACTGGTTGTCCATTGAATAAGACCACAACGGATAAGCCTCCAAAACTGAAAGGGATATGTAAAGTGAATAAATACAGTGCAAGGTTGCTCCACACATTCCCACTCTCCCATGGGCTGTCATCTTCTTGCAAGGCAGAGAATCCCTGTAATTTGGAATAACAAAAAGAATAATAATATTAGGTTCTTGATAACATCAGAATTAGAGGGTCTATGACCTGAGAAAGATTCAGCATGACATTTCATACCTGAGAAAAGGGAGTGACTTTTTCTTCTTCTTCTCCCCTTTTGCAAAAGCTCTTAAAACTGTTGCGTTGGGAGGGAGAGCATCTCAACTGCAGTTTGGGTGAACATTTTTTGGTATAAACCGTGTTTGGAGGATGAAAACAGTGAAAGGGTGTGCACAAATCATCACTAAGAAATTTAGCATAAGCAGATGAACACCCCAGAACCAACAACATTTGACTCTTGAATTCAATCCTTAATTTATTTATCTTACGTTATAGTATTCCATGGGTAATATTGAAGGTCATCAATTTGCCCAAATATTTATGCTTCAATGCCAATTTTATAAGTCCATCATGAAATTAAAGAACAGTTATTCAAATCTATTTTTATATTAATTTTTAAATATTATTATTTATTTTTAATTCATTTTAAATATTTAATCAAATGTAGAATACTTTTGTAAAATAATGCATAAAACTCAAGAACGTGAATATTAAAAATTGTTATTCAGCGTGTTTAGTTTTTTATATGACAAATGACCTAGTTTAAGATTATATATTCTAAATAAATAACAAAATCACTGAAACAGATTTTAATTTATTAGAATAAAAACTTATAGATATAGACCTGTAAAAGATAGGTATAAATACGCTTTTAGTTTTAGGCTCTATTTCCTTTTATCTTTTAATTAAAATAACTTTTTTTTTAAATTTTCTTGATTTTGTACAGTTTAAGGAGTGAGATAACACTCATATTGATTATGTAATAATTGGTGATTTATTCAACATTATCATATGGATTCAGCTGAGGTATGATTTTGAAATTTTATTAAAGATTTAAATATATTTGTATTTATTTAAATTGAGTATATCATTTCTTTTATTTCATAAATGCTTATATTTTATATAATGTCAATATAATATTTAAATATTGATAAAATGACTAACAATATAGATCATGAGCAATCAAAGATTGTCAAATTTAAATCGTATTTCAAATTTCATATATCATGGTTAAATTAATATATATTTACATTTCATAAGTCATTATTTATAAATATATATATATATATATATATATATATATATATATATATAAACACATAATCAAACATAGATTCCTTTTTACTACATTATCTATACATGTATAATTTTCATACTCATTCAATTAAAGAAATATACTTTTAAAATTAAAGAAGTTTTTTTTTTACGTGAACAAAAATCTCTTCACTTAAGAGAAAGTAGATTAAAAAATAAGGTGATTTTTTATTTTTTCTTAATTAAAAAATTTGTTATTTGAATGAAAATTTCACCGCTAAAATAAAATTCTATCATTGAAGTGAAAATTAACTTGAGACCAATTCAAAATTTCACTTGAGTTACTACTCAGAGTACTTTCATAATCATTGTTTGATTTTCAATTAAACCAAAGATAATTTGGTAGAGTTAAAATTTAAGTATAACTTGATTATTCAATATTAAAAGAAAATCTTATTCCAAAATAAAACTGTTAGCATCAAGGCTTGCTAAGTGATTTGATGAAGTCAACAATATGATGAAGTCTATATGGATCAATGCTTGCAAAGTGGATTCCTTGAAGTCATCATGGAGCTTGATGGAGTTTTGATCCAAGACTTAGGTTGGGTGTGTGTGTTTTGGTATAAAATCATGAGTTCCATAAGATATCCCTCAAAGTAAGCTCCAAAATTTATTTTGCTTAACAAATTATTAAAAGGTTCTTAAGTAAGGTTTAACAGATTTTGAAAAACATATTTTAAAGAGTAATTCAGTAAACTGTTTTCAGAATTTAACTTATTGAATTTTCTTCTGAAGTCACAGAAAAATCAATCGATTGAACGATTGATACAATCGATTGAATTTTTAACAGACTTAAAAACCAGTTTTCTTATAAATTGGTTGAACGCGAATTTTTGACTAACGAAAAACATTCTAAGATGTTTTGAGCGAACCCTTGTGACTTTGTAAGAGAGAAAAATGTGCTTACACCTTGAGAACTAGTGACATTCGATTTTCCTCAAGAAGAACCGAAAGAACCTTAATCTTAGAGGCTTCCTTTGAGTGGGATTTCGTGCAATAGTGGTGTTACACCAAAGCTAAGTCTTCTACATTGTTCTTAATTCATTTTGTAATCTATTGTGTAGAAGTACTGCTGAGTTTGTACTATTCTTGATAATTCTTGTATTGCGAGTGGTGTGATTGCAAGTTACATAGGTTTTGTAATTTGTAACTGTGATTTTGTTACCCATATTGCATAAGTTTTGTAATTAGGTTGGTGTAGAAGGGTTTTGCATTGTTTTCACAACTGTTGTGGGGTGCAGCAGGTTGTTTGTTGCTGGGAGCAATGATATCTTGTAGAGGGCAAGGTTATTGTATTGTTGTGAACTGATATTTATTAGCGGAACTCTTTGCTTGTTGGAAAAGGACTGGACGTAGCCCTTGAGGAAGGGTGAACCAGTATAAATCTTGGTGTTCTTGATCTCTCTTTCTCTCTTCTTGAACGCTTTATCATATTTATTGTTACTTGCTCAATTAATTGTTCATCGCACGTAATTGATTGTCCTTTGTGCTAGTGTTATTTTGTGTTCTTTGGAAATGTTTTTTCCTATGTATAATTGACTGTATCTGCGGTTGATTTTGTTGATTCTTTTCTGTTATTTGAAAACAATGTTTAATTGATTGAGTTTCTGATAACTTGTTTTCTTGGATCAATTGTCATTTCTGGTTCTGTCTTTCAAATTAAATTGTCTTGTGTGATTGATCATCAGTCTACTGTCAATACTGTTTATCTGATTATTTTTTAGGAACTCTAAACTACTTTTCAATTCAACAAATTGCTTCTGCTTTTCATTCTGGTGTTGGTCCTGGTTCTTAACTGGTTTGATACACACTCTCAGTTAGCTAGTTCTACTTTTTATTGGTTCTAGTTGTGATTTGAATATTCCTAAACTGTTTTGAGTTTGTGCATTATATTCAATTGATTATCATTGTGTTTCAGTGAATTATTTCTTTTTGTTGTTCTCTAATCTCTATATTATTTCAATTGATCGATTCTAATATGAAATTTATTGATATTTTCTTGTGCACTTCAGAATAACACTTTTCAGTAGTTTCAATAAAGAAATTTCATTCAACATTTAATACTTTCCATTTTTGCAAAAATTTTTGAAAGTTCAATTCACCCCACTCTTGAACTCGATCTAAACTTGTTTTTCAAAAACATCTTCGATACTTTCTTTTCACATGCTAAACAAGTATTAAAAGAATAAATTTCTATCTTATCATTTCAATCTAATTTGATGAAACAAAACTAATATACAATAAAAACTCATTATATTCAAGTCAATATATATCTCAAAGAACACACAAAACTAATCTACATTAAAACTCATTATATTCAAATCAATATATATCTTAAAGAACTTAAACACAAATCTAAATTACTTTGCAACTCAGTCCAAACAATTTTATCAACAAGTTTTATAACCATTCTATTCACAAATAAATCATAACATAAATTAATAATTCCCAATAACCTCCACAACATAAAAGATCACCGTTAATATATCAAAACTATCACATTAACATATTTTTACATTTTCAAACTAGAATTCCCATTAAAACAAAATCCGTGTACAAAATATATCATTGTGACCAAGTTATATTCTGACAAACTTTGTTTAATCAAGCTTAAACTCACAATTTCACTACTTTCACATGATTCAAACATTCTCCTATCAATGATCCAAACATGCTATCATGCTCTTGGAGTACAAAGATTCGTCTTTGCCCCATAAATCTTACATGCAAAATCCCTACCTTGAGCATGAAACTGTAACATCCCATATTTTTCATATAATAGAAACTTTATTGCAAAGAAATTATATACTAAACTTAAATATAAATATCCATACATTCATCATTTATTTCAAAATATATTTCTCCACATAAAATTTAATAAAAACATCTTTGTAAAATTACAGATAAAATAAAATAAAGCTTCTCCAACAATTTATTGAGGACTCACACCACCTGTCAAATCCTCTGCTCACATGTAATACACGATCATCGCAATTTAAAAACAAAACAAACACCACACAAAAATAAGGATAAGCTAGAGAGTTTTAAAAAACTATATTTTCATAAATTAAATTTATATCTCAATCAAACAACAACAATTCAAACTTTCATAATTCATCTCACATACAAGGACACTGAGCTCCCTACTTCCGGAAGACTCGTGCATTGAGTTAGACTCAGAGGTGTGCGTCTGTCATATACCATTCATCTGTTCCGATCAGCTCATATTTCAAACTTATGTAATACCCTAAAAAATAAATATAGAATAAAAACAACCTAGAATTTAGCTTTAGAGATAAATAAGATAACACCCTTTTTTAACAAAAAAGTTGTTTAAGTAAATAAAAGTTAGTTATTTATTTTTTATTTTTATAACAACCACAAACTCTCTCTCTCTTTAAGAAGATATTATCTCTCTAAGAAGATATTCTATTTTATTTTTATAAAAACTACCAACTCTCTTTCTTTAAGAAGATATACAGTTTCATTCTCATGAGAACCACCATCTCTCTAGAACAATTTATCGTTAAAGTTTTCTACCTTCTCTCTAGATTTGTGATCTCATATGTTATCAGATTGACAATCAAAGGACATCCCTAGATTCTTAGCGTTGCGTAGATCAAGAGTGTCTGATCAGATTCTTGAACAGAATTAGGTTGCCCATGATTTTAGAGTTTTTGAGTATCTCTACTCTATAGAGGTAAGGGAAGCTAATTTGACTATTTTTGATATATATTGTAATTATTTATTTTCATAAATTAAATTTATATCTCAATAAAACAACGACAATTCAAACTTTCATAATTCATCTCACATACAAGGACACTGGACTATACTTCCAGAAGACTCTTGCATTGAGTTAGAATCATGGGTTTATGCTTGTCATATACCATTAATCTGTTTTGATCTTCATATTTCAAACCTCAGATACAGTCTGTCCCGATCAATTCCTATTTCAGACCTCGGGTACAGTTTTCATATGCACAGGGTTAATCCATATGTCCTATTCTGATCAACTCATATTTCAAACCTCGGACATGGCCATATGAACCTCCTTCGACTCTTCACTAACTGGTAAATTTCATCTATATGAATCCAATGTACCAGTAGAGTCAGGATACCTCCTTAGATAGATCGAATCCCCAAACAATGCACATGTTAATAATCTTAACAAGGGTATCTCCTTTCTTGAAGATACTATGTCTCGATCACACACCACATCATTCACAAACATTGATACTACATCATACCATACATAAACATTCATTCTATTCAATTCAAATTCATCCAATTCATATTTAATAAAATAATAATTACAATATATATCAAAAACAGTCAAACTAGCTTCCTTACCTCTATAGAGTAGAGATATTCAAAAACCCTAAAATCACGAGCAACCTAATTCTATTCAAGAATCTTATCAGACACTTTTAATATACGCAACGCTAGGAATCTAGGGGTGTCCTTTGATTGTCAATCTGATAACATATGAGATCACACATCTAAAGAGAGAAGGTAGAAAACTTTAACGAGAAATTCTTCTAGAGAGATGGTGGTTTTCATAAGAATGAAATTGTATATCTTCTTAAAGAAAGAGAGAGTTGATAGTTTTTATAAAAGTAAAATAGAATATCTTCTTAGAGAGAGAATATCTTCTTAGAGAGAGAATATCTTCTTAAAGAGAGAGAGTTGGTGGTTGTTATAAAAATAAAAAGTAAATAACTAACGTTTATTTACTTAAACAACTTTTCTGTTAAAAAAAAGGTGTTATCTTATTTATCTCTAAAACTAAATTCTAGGTTGGTTTTTATTCTATAGCTATTTTCTAGGGTATTACATTCTCCCCCAACAAAAAAGATTTCCTTCCTCGAAAATTGACATACTAGAAAAGAAATAAAGGTAGGTTTCTATAATTACTTTCCCCCATCTCCAAAGTTGAACCACTAAACTTGACATATCACACAATAAATCCCATATTATAGCAAACAAATACTCAAAAAATATATCCTAAAATTTGTGTCTATCAATTACATCAAATACCTAACCTAAAGAAATAGTATACATTACACTACAACTTATATATAAGATCAAATTTCACATAAAAATATAATAATCAATCAAAACATAACTTTTAAAGATACTTTAAACTTGAAACATTAAGGTAGAAATATATCTTAATTTAGTCATGAGTGTGCACCCTCACCACTTCATCAAGATTATTTTCTTTCTTAATAATTTCTCACAATCAACTACAATCAAAATTTTAAAGATCATGGTCAAACATTCAACTAGAAACATATTGTTTATTTCTCTAAATTAAATTAAAAAAAATACACACAGAAGAAACACAACAAGCCCACTACCCTCAGGTCATCCTAAGGACAAACTGCTCTGATACCAAACGTAACATCCTATATTTTTCATATAATAGAAACTTTATTGCACAGAAATTATATACTAAACTTAAATATAAATTTCCATACATTCATCATTTATCTCAAAATATATTTATCCACATAAGATTTAATAAAAATATCTTCATAAAAATACAGATAAAATAAAATAAAGCTTTTCCATCAATTTATTGAGGACTCACACCACCTATTAAATCCTCTACTCACGTGTAATACACGATCATCGCAGTTTAAAAACAAAACAAACACCACACAAAAATAAGGGTAAGCTAGAGAGTTTTAAAAAACTAGATTTTCATAAATTAAATTTATATCTCAATCAAACAACAATTCAAACTTTCATAATTAATCTCATATACAAGGACATTGGACTCTCTACTTCCGGAAGACTCGTACATTGAGTTAGACTCAGAGGTTTGCGCCTGTCATATACCATCCATCTATTCCGATCAGCTAATATTTCAAACCTCGGATACAGTCTGTCCCGATCAGTTCTTATTTCAAACCTCAGGTACAGTTTCCATATACACAAGGTTAATCCATATGTCCTATTCCAATCAGCTCATATTTCAAACCTCGGACATGACCATATGAACCTCTTCGACTCTTCACTAACTGGTAAATTTCATCTATATGAATCAATGTACTAGCAAAGTCAGGATACCTCCTTAGATAGATCGAATCCCCAAATAATGCACATCTTAATAATCTCAACACTGGTATCTCCTTTCCTGAAGATACTATGTCTCGATCACACACACCACATCATTCACAAACATTGATACTACATCATACCATACATAAAAATTCATTTCGTTCAATTCAAATTCATCCAATTCATATTTAATAAAATAAATAATTACAATATATATAAAAAAACAGTTAGACTAGTTTTCCTTACCTCTATAGAGTAGAGATACTTAAAATCCCTAAAATCACGGGCAATCTAATTATGTTCAAGAATCTGATCAAACACTCTTGATTTATGCAAGGGTAGGAATCTAGGGGTATCCTTTGATTGTCAATCTGATAATATATGAGATCACAAATCTAGAGAGAATGTAGAAAACTTTAAAGAGAAATTGTTCTAGAGAGATAGTGGTTCTCATAAAAATGAAACTGCATATTTTCTTAAAGAAAGAGAGAGTTGGTAGTTTTTATAAAAATAAAACAGAATATCATCTTAGTGAGAATATCTTCTTAAAGAGAGAAGTTGGTGGTTGTTATAAAAATAAAAAATAAATAACTAACTTTTATTTACTTAAACAACTTTTCTGTTAAAAAAAAATAGGTGTTATCTTATTTATCTTTAAAACTAAATGTTAGGTTGGTTTTTATTCTATAGCTATTTTCTAGGATATTACATGAAACCATTTCCTAAGGTAAAGAGTAAAATAAATAAATATATTTCATAATAAAATATGAGAGATTATTTGCTTTATAAATAGTTGATGATAATCAACTTGATGGGCGTTGGTTATAGAAAGAAATTAGAGTTTTGTCCCTATAGTGTGAGGATTCTCCACAATTGACCATCAAGAAAGTGTGTGACAGAAGAAAAGTGACTAAAAAGAGAGATTGAAAAAAGGAGATTAAAATTCTTTTGATTGGGTCTCTCATAGATCAAGGCAAGTCTCTCTCACTATTATATATTATGTAAGAATCATATATTCTAATTGATTTTAAATTATAATTGAACTTACATACTCAAAAACGAATTTTGATTAAACATAAATGTTATACTTTCCACAAATATCTCTAAGGTGGATTTAGATTTGTAAAATGATGAATGACTATTTCTAAAATCTAGAAAAAAAGTGAAGAAAAAATGTTTTAGAAAGATGATGATTTTTGTGTAATGAAGTTTAAATAGTTAACTTTCTAATATTTATAAACTTTTCAACTTAAATAGTAAAATATTTATATTTCATTTCATTTAAACAACTTCTATTTTTAGAGTATTGAACTTAATTCTTAAACTTATTCATCAACTACTCTACCATGTCAATTATCAATTGGATGTCTTTGGAGAATAAAATGATGCCACTAAAAAAAATGAAGTAATGTCCTTTGAAGAGAAAGATCAAGAGTAAGTATTATAACTTCTTGAAGACTCAAAGCTAAGGTGATAGATAATTGTTTATCACCATTTTAATTTTTAAAGTAAAACATATATATGATGGACTACCAAAATATTATCTTTTTCAATAATGAGGTAGTTAAACAAATGTTTAATAAACAATAACAAAATTATATTACTTAATTAAATTTGCACAATAAATATTGACTAGACCACTGTTTATCATATTGTGAATGTTATTAAAGTCTTCTTACGCTAAATATTAAAAAAATTATACAAAATTAAAAGACTAAAACATAAGAAAATAATAATTGTAGAACAAAAGAAGTAATACACTCATTTCCATGAGGTACAAATATCTAAACCTTTAATAAACTATAAAAAATAATGTCATTCAATTAAATTTACATAAAATATGTTCAATACATTACAGCAATGTCACTAGCACCTCTAATCTTAAAGATTAAAAATATCATTTCTCATTAAAAATGAAAAATTTTCATTGAAAAAAAAAAGCCAAATTGAAAGTATTAAAAACATATTTAAATTTAAAGTATCGATTTTATTTTATATAAGTATTGTCATTGATATTGTTTCTTATGTACAAGTTTATGTATTATTTCATCTTAATACCAACATTCTCTCTTTTTTTAAAAGGAGTTTATTATTGAATTTCAAATTACATAATTTTTTATATTTATATATTAAAAAATTAGAAGACTTTTTTGGAGGGAGCTGAACACAAAATGAGTGAAGTACGTCACTTACTAAAGTCACATGAATGATCCTATGTTTGTTTTAAGACTTATTTGAGTTTATTATATGACATATAATTTGAAAATGTTATGAAAATATTTTATGATATATTTATATACTATTTTAGATTTATTTCAATAAATTCTTCAAAATAATTTGCAAATAATACTTACAACTATATAAAAATGATTTTATCTATTTCATCATTTTTAATTATAAAAGTCTTTACAAATAAAAAACTTAATAATAGCCTCTTATTCATTAAAAAGTTAATCAACAAACATAAATTAAATAAAGATAATAAGTTCTTAAATTAACATGTGCCTGAAAGAAACTGAAGTTTGGTTACAAGGCTCGAGTTCTTTCTTGTGTTACCAATCATGGCGAACGTGGCGGTTCTTGAGCTCAACAGAAACTGTGCCAAGACAGTGGAAGAGATAGTGAAATTGGAAAGAAAGATCTTTCCAAAACACGAATCACTGGCTTCATTCTTTCACGATGAACTGAAAAAGAAGAACAGTGGATTGCTTTATCTTCACGTGGATGGCGAGCTTGCAGGCTACGTCATGTATTCTTGGCCTTCTTCCCTGTACGCCTCCGTCACCAAGCTCGCAGGTTCCAACCCCACTTCGTTTTCTCGCTTACATCTGACTCATGAAATGATGGTTGCATTCAAAAACTGAAATTTGGTCTTTCCAATTGTAGTTCTTGTGTTGTCGTTAAGAATTCAGTCATGCCCATAACTTGTTTGATGAAATTTCCGAACTAAATAATCTGAGCCCTTTCTACTTCTAATGAAGAAAGAACTATTGTGCTCTTCCATGTCAACCTCAGCTTGTGAAAAGAGTTCTGAAAATGAGGCTGAAGTGTCCGAATTGAATAAATAGTGTAAACTATAAAAGTAACCTTGAAAAGATCAGTAAAAATATAGAAAACTAGCCCAAAACAAGGTTGTAGTAACTTCATGAAAAGTGTTCAATATAATTGTTATATAGCCTTTTTTTTTTCTTAAGAAAACAAAAATGATCAACCTAAGCTATTTGTTATTTTCTTTTTGGTTCAAAATGTGCTCTTTGATTTTCAATGAGTATTGCTGAATCCTAAACCTAAGTAGTATGATATATTTAATTTGGATTTTTTTGTTATTTTGAATATTACTAAAATGCTATAAAATAGTGTATAGTTATAATACTGGTTTAACCTGAACTATTGAATCTTGGATTAGTGCTTTAACTTGTTCAATGACAACTACGATTTTGAAAACATTGGTGGGTTTGAATCTTCAAGTTTTGGTTATTGACAATATGGGGACATGTTTTGGTTTATTAGTGAAGGAGCAATGGAGGGGACAAGGCCACGGAGAGGCTCTGTTGAAAGCTGCAATTGAGAAATGCAGGACAAGAAAAGTTTCGCGCATAATGCTTCACGTGGATCCCTTGAGGACTCCTGCAGTGAATCTTTACAAGAAACATGGTTTCCAAGTTGATACTTTGATTCAAGGCTACTACTCCTCAGATAGAAATGCTTATAGAATGTACTTGGACCTTGATTCAAGTTAGAGGAGAAATTGAATAAATATTTTATGTACCATCTACAATTCACACAGTTCAACCATCTCAGTGATTTAGTTAAAGAACAAAATTTGTAACAGTGATTTTTACGCACTTATGAAAGACCATTATCAATAAAGAGGTAGGAAGTGCTCAGAATAATTTTGAAAGAAACCAAATAACATATAAGAAACCAAATAACATATTTATTCTTTATTATTGGGTGAAACATTTATTAAGATTTACATATCGTAGGTGATTGTGATGGTAAAAAAAAAGAAATGGGGAAAATGTTATAAAAGTTGTTGCTGCCCAGGATCGAACTGGGGACCTTTAGTGTGTAAGACTAACGTGATAACCACTACACCACAGCAACTGATATGTTATGTGTAAAATAAATATATTTTAGCTAATATAAAATGTATAATAATGACGTCATTAATAACCTCAAAAGCTCATAACCATAAAATAATCAAAAGGAAAAACTCATAACCTCTTTGCTCTCTTCGAATCCGTTACGCGTTCGAGCCCTAGATTTCGATCTAGGGTTTCTTTGCACTCGACTTCCGTTTTCAATTCTGCTTTCATTAGATTCAGGGGTTTAAATTGTTCAAACTTTACTCAATTTTCCACGAATTAGAAATCATAAAGAAAATGGTGAGGGTGTTGAGAAGCTGCATTCAATCCATATTGAAGCTGGTGAACTCGGTGATTGGGATGGCCGGTTTAGCTATGATTCTATACTCCGCTTGGATGATTAGGGTTTGGCAGAGGAAGATGGGTGACCTGCCCTTTTATCACGATTCTGATTACCCACCTCCATGGTAAAATTCTTATTTTTCCTCCTTTTTTGTTTTTCTATTTTTCCTCGTGATGGTGAATGAGGAAATTTGAACTTCGATTGACCCGTGAAGATGGATTTGAATATTTTCAATGATGAAATGAAATATTATAAATTATCATTTGATTTTATGATACTAATGGATTTTTTTTTTATTGCTTTGGTATTAATGTGTTGTATGGAAGATAATGCTATAGGAATCCAAAGGAGTAATTGTGTAACAGAGAATTACTTATTGGGAAAGTTGTGCTTGGCATTACAAAGCTGTTGAATTTGTGTTCTGTCCACTTGCAAGCTGTTAATGGAATCAAAAGAACCAAACTGATTGCTTATTTTTGTCAACATTTTATGGAATAATTGTGTCCAAACACAGTATTTCCTGCTAGTTTAATTGCTTCTTACATTATTAATTTTTCTGATCTGTATGGATAGACTATGAATACATTGCGTTTTTTTTTTTTGAAATCAGGTTCATTTACACTTTTCTTGGTCTTGGAGCTGCGTTCTGTGTAATAACTTGTTTAGGTCATGTTGCTGCTGAAACTGCCAATGGCTGTTGCCTGTATTTAGTATCCTTTTCTTTTAGTTTACCATTATATTTCAATCTATGTGATGAATAAATAAATGCACCGGTATCAGATACGGCTCTGATGCTACACATGGATGTGACATTTCTTAAAACTTAGGTTGCAAGTATGGGAATACAAAGAACTTATATATGAAAAATTGGAGATGTGTCATATCATAAAATAAACAAAAATATAAAGGCATCATAAGGTTACTCTTACGAAATTTTTTAAGCAATTTCTCAACATCTAAATCAGAAATTTTTAATTTAAGTTCTAAATGCATAGTAAGGAAAAAAGGCTATAATTTAATAAAATAAGAAAGTTATATTTAAGGTGGCTAGCTAACAATTCAAATAATTTTCTCTGCTGAAAATGTTAACTTTTTGCACAGACATACAATTTTAATTGGACTCCAGATTCTCTGCTATTCTTTTAATTGCTAATATATGTTAGAAGAAAATATTTTATAAAATACATAATACAATGTTTAAGATAACTATAATCATTTAATAATTTAAATAAGGGAATGTTCACCGTTCAATGTAGTCATTGATTTCCTATACTGAATTATTATCACTTAATAGCACTTTTGTAAGTGTTAAACGAACACCACTATTATTTCAATGCTGAAACTTTTACTTTGATGCGTAATTGAGCATCCAAACAGGCTAAACAGCTTTAGCATTGTGTTCAATTACAAAACCATCTCATTATTTGGTCATTAAGTCATTAAGGCAATGATGGGCAATGATGTCCTTGACTACTTACAGTATATGGTGTTTGTGGTTTTGCTTCTCATGCTGGAGGCTGCAATAACTGTTGATGTATTTGTGAATCATGACTGGGAGAAGGTATTGTTTTATATATAAAAAACTTCAGTAATGTTTTTGTCAATTCAATGATTTTATATTTTAAAGTCTTTTCTTCCTATGACATTAAATCTGATCCATTTAAACATGGAAATTGGAATCAGGACTTCCCGAAGGACCCCTCAGGGAGTTTTGATCAGTTCAAGAATTTTATCAGGTCAAATTACGAGATGTGCAAATGGGTAGGTCTGTTTCTTGTTTCTGTACAGGTAAACCTCCCTCTTCTCTGTGTGACATGGTGTAACAATTTATGACACAATTATTGTTGAAACATATTATTACCTATTGCCAAATTTCCTATTGAATTCCCCCTTCCAAGATGATTACAAGTTTTAAACACAATTTTTTTTTTTAATTTAAGGGAACTTTGTATTAACGTTTTCAAGGTTGTCTAAGTGGCTTCTTCCTTCTCTTCTGCAAGTAAAGCATACAAAGAAAACTGTCTCCAATGATTACAATTTACTGAATTTAAAAAAAAAAATACTATTGCTTTCCCAAAGCAAGTTTGGGGAACCATAGTAGAGTAACATGATAAGCAAAACACAGCAGCAACTTTCTTCTTCTTAACACATATCTCTTTCACACTGTCAATATCAGCTTTAATCTTTTATGAAAAGATGGAAAATGAAAATATCAGCTTTCATCATTTCTTTCTAACTGCATTCTGTTATATTGTCCCTTTTATATTTATCTCTTTGGTTCCTTTATTGATAATTTTTATGCATATTTTAATATAAAGGGATTCATATAGGTAATACTGCTGTTGTTGATGAGATCTAAACTATCGTTCTAGGTATATAATTAGCATGTAAAACAACTGCCAACTGGTACAACGTGTATACTCTATCGTTCTAGGTATATAATTACCATTTGTTCTGTCAGTAAACTACGTAGTCAACTAGTCCATATTTGTTGTTGCGCTTTATTACATATTTCTACTTGCTACTGCTTCTGGTTCCTAAAACTGAAGATGGAGTTACTTTTGGAATTTGGTTAATGAATGATGCATTGACGGATGGCTGTCTGTGTTGTTAAAAAGCAGGGACTCTCTTTATTATTGGCAATGATACTCAAAGCACTAGGACCACATCAATATTATGACAGTGATGATGATTATGGTCCTGACAGGGTGCCACTCTTGAAGAATGCTCCACCTCAATATGTTGTTGTTGATCCAGGATATGCACATGGAAATGATGCATGGAATAGGGTAAGTGGCAAGGTAAAATAGATTGGAATTCTTTTGTTGATCTTAACTTTCTTATTTGAGTAAGAGTTTGAAACTGATGTATTAGATTGAATCTATAATATTTATGTTAGAGATCTCAATTTTCTTCATTCCTTTTTTGGAATTTTTGTTTAGAAATTAGAGCATTAACTTCTGATGATGCCTTATTTTTGCATGATATTGATTTAACATGATTCTGCCCTTATTTTTGCATGTTATTGATTTAACATTATTATTCTGTCAGTGGTCAGATACATTATGAACTCCCTTTATGATTTCATTTAGTCACTAGTTATCTGTTTCCTTGGTGAGACAAGTCTTGGCTGAGTTATTGTTTTATTGTATAGTAGTCAGCTCAGCATGTTAAATCTTATCTCTTGCTTGAACTTCTGTCCATTCAAATGAAAGTTTCCTTCTTTAATCAGTCAAATAGGTAAGGCCATTGCCTTCAATTATAAACCTTGATGTTTGGAGCCATGGAAGGTGGGACAAGCAGTCCTTTTGGATGCCAGTTGGCTTAGAAGATGACCTATACGCTGGAGATGGATTAACTGTTGAATCAATGGCCATGGGAGAAACAAGTGCTTATCGTGATCCTTGGACAATACACCATTTTCAAACAGTTGTGATTAAACGTCTATCATGTCTCACATTTCTGTATATCGTAAATAAAACACAATCTCTTGATGAACAACCCCCTGTATCTTCTGTCTACGAAGGTGGAATGGATATGAACAAATATTCTTTTGTTTAGCCTGGATACTCTTAATTCGTCCTTTATGGATACAAAAGAGTTTTTCCGTCCAGTGCATTTACACAGAAACATCATTGGCTCATTTTTGCACCCGTTTATCTGTTTAAACTTCTTGGACTTGAGATTCTGATAAACTTCATTTCACCACTCGAAAAAATGCACAAGATTACTTTTTACAGGTATCTTTTGCGTTGCTTATTTTAAAAATAGAAACAGAAAAAAGTTGCTTTAAATTTTTTGAGACTAAGATCCTGCTTTTTTTTTTTATTAGGGTAATGTAATTAACCACTTTCTGCGAGATTATTAGTAGAAAGAATATTTTTCTTGGATAATTGAAGTTTGTTTTTAAAAAAATTTAATTGAACAAAATAGCGTTATTTTGGAAAAAGTAAGATACAAAAGCTCCGCTCAATCACCGAGAAAGACCTTATCGTGGACTTCGAATGCGTCGCCTTTTTATTTTTTTCATATAAAATGGGAAAAGACTATTTAATTTCCTTACACTTTTTATTTTTTCAAATAGATAACTTGAAATTTATTTTGCATTACTTTTATTAAACTTTTTCACTTTTAAAAATAGACACTTAGCAAGAAAATCTTAAACTCTTATTACCCATCTTAAATCTTAATCATTTATTACCTTTTTCTTATTATAATGCATTCTCCTAAGATCAGAATATGATAATAAACATTCTAAATTCAGAAAAAAAGAGATAGTAAAAAAAATATTTCTATGATTATTTTTTTATATGTTAATGTTTAAAAAAAATATTCATAAGAAATTAATGAACAACTTGAGGTAAATAACCAGTTTACATTTACTGGTTTTTAAACTAATCATGTTAATGGACTCCTTGGATCAATCGCCTCAATATTTATCAATCATGTTACTATATATATTTATGACTTTTTCATAAATATTTACTCCTATACTACAAGTAAAAAAATTAAAATACTGCTGTCATTGCCGTGGCTATCGTTATTCTGAAAAACATGTTATATGTTTTGGAATGTATTTCTTATATTTCAGAAACTTCAAAAATTATATTTTAGATTATCTGTTTTGTTAATCCTGTTTCACAAATGATTTTCGGGAAATTTTATCCTAAAAAAAAAAAAAGTCTATAATGAAGTTTTAATATACCAAACTAAATAAGAACCTGGAAATTATCTTTACGTAAATTCATAAACTAAACAAACATAACCTGTGTAATGGAGTTTGAGGCAATGTAAAGAACACGACAAAGTAACGATTTTGAATTTTCCTCTCTTCTTTTAATTTTATTTTACTCTTAACTAGATTTTAGGATTTAAGATTTATTTTTAATGACCAACTTTATCTCATTTTTTAGTATAATTTTCTAATTCTCATTTTTGTATTTTATTTTAATTATTTTTAATTTAGTATTAGAGTACAATTGTCAAAAGCAATTACTAATTTAATTTAACTCATCACAGATTTGATAGGTCAATTTAATCCAACTTATTTATAAATAAACTTCAGAAATAGAGTTCAACTTAATAGTAGTAAGTTAAACAAGAACAACTCACTTAATTTAAAAACTGAGTCAATTTATTTTATGATATTAACTAATAAAGTAGTTAATAAATTAATAAGGTACAACTTCAAAGTTATTATCTCGAACTTACTTTCTTTTTCATAAAATAAGATATCCATACAAATTATATTTTTTAAGGGATTATGACATGCTATTCTACACGGTAAATCATTTAAAATAATATGTTACAAAATATGTTAAACCTTGTTAATGTTTTACTTTTTCTATTTTTTTTTCATATTTTGTCCATATTTTATTTTTTTCTTAAATTATTAATTGAATGACCAAACTTGATGAATTTTGGCAAAGGAGTCGAACACGAGTCCATTTGTTTCATTTCATATGACAAATTTTTCCAACACATTTAGAACATTATTATTTTATCCAACATGTAAAGAGAATTTATGATGAACTAGGTTTAAAATTGTTAATTAGATTGTTCTAGATACTTAGCCCTAATTAAAAAACGAAACACCAAGAAAGTTACTAAAATAAGTTTAAAACCATAAATTTCTAAATAATACTTATTTACTTAAGTTAAAAGATAACATACAAAAACTTATAAGCCTAAATATAAACCCTCCCACTTTCCACCGTAAATAAGAAAATAAACATATAATACTATATTTATTTATAAAGTATATTTCTTTAGAAGAACATTTTATATAGCTATTTAATATCTATTTTTAAATTATTAAAATTTATTTATTTATTCATATAGCAAAAACCATAATTAATTTATTTTACTTCGTTTAGTTTAATTGTAGTTATAATAAATTATGTAAGCTAATATAAATCTATTTTCAATAATAATATTTTCGTGGTGAATTTCATTAATAATATTTATTAGTTTATTCAAATTTTGTACTTCTCTACTTTTATTTTATAGGACATAACAATTTTTTTTTTAGTTTAAAAATTTACTTCATTTCTTGAAATTGTATTCTTATGCTTTTTTTTTTACTAGAAATTAGGTTAATAAATATATTATGAACTGGTACTTTTATTGGTTAGATAACTTGTTAGAATAGTTCCTCTTTCAAACATTGAACGTAAATTTGTCTTGATCTAAATCTAACATTTAAAATTGCACAAATTTATGCAGGTAAGTCAACAATTATATATATATATATATATATATATATATATATATATATATATATATATATATATATATATATATATATATATATATATATATATTACTATATACAATATAAAAAAATAAATATTATAAATTTTATATTT
>Ga0099825_1002797_pt1 | contig 23292 bp, 20 predicted proteins | sample SiratroredBW_FD_76838 | JGI IMG/M metagenome (GOLD analysis project Ga0099825, IMG submission 76838) | Root nodule microbial communities of legume samples collected from California, USA - Siratro red BW | ecosystem: Host-associated > Plants > Roots > Nodule | place: USA: California | collected... | reverse complement strand
TTTTTTTTTTTTTTTTTTTTTTTTTTTTTTTTTTTTTTTTTTTTTTTTTTTTTTTTTTTTTTTTTTTTTTTTTTTTTTTTTTTTTTTGCTTTGTCTATTCTGGCATGCGGCAATTGATTGGGGTTTCTATCGATTAGGAATATGATGTGGTTTTTCTTTTAATGTGTTTTTGCATTCGTACATGTGTAATTTTTGTTTATTGATTGGTTAATCACTAGACAAAGGACGATTATATGCGTTTGTTACCTTTTTTTGGTTCTTTTGGTTCGTGGAAAGATATTTGTCGATGAATTCGTGTATTATGGAGGTATTGAACGGTTTGGTTGGAATTTGGAATATACAATCCTGTGGACCTTATAAAAATCCTTCAGAAAACTTTTTGTTTATGTCATATTCCTGTGTGGTTTTGGTTATTATATGTTTCATAGTCAATTTGAGTCCTTGCCTTGTGGCCATATCAATAACACGCTTACTTATCATAGGGTGTGACCCTAAACCCTAAGCACTGACGTGTGTGCTAATGTGGTCAAATTCTTGTTTTGTGCGGCCTGAACCCTAAAACACTCTTGCATTTGTGTGTCTACCTCTTTGAGTTCATATGACTGTGTGTCATAGGAATAGCAACACTTACATATGTGTACGTATATATTTTTTACTTAATTGTAGTCATCAGTGAACTTTAAGCAGCCTGTAACGAAACCTAATGTGCTAAAGTGGATAATTTGGGTTATATCTGGAGCTGGTCAATCTTTTGAATCTTAGTACTAACCATGTTTACTTGTATGTTTTAAATCCATTTTTTTCCTTTACGTGCTTGGTGTTGTTAATATTGCCGAGTGTGTGCATTCATGCTTGTGATTTGATGTCATCAATATTGGCAAGCTTGTGTGTCTATTGCTTGTGTCCATGTGTGCTGGTGTTCTTTCCTTGTGTACATGTTTTCTATGTGTGCATCCATGATTGTAATTTGATTTCATTAAGATTGCCAAGCATGTGTGTTTCTGTGGTTAGTCTCCATATGTGCTGTTGTTCTGTCCTCTGTGTTCATGCACATCATTTACATCTGTACTTTATATTTATTTTTCTGTATCAGATTGTATATAAATGGCCATATCAGCTTTTATTTAATCAAGGCATAATTTAATATCATCACATGTTTGTATTTTATTTTACATTTCAAGTTTATAATTAAAGCAAGAGCTAATCAGCCAATGGATTAGATATTAAACGGTTTGATCTGGTTAAGCATAGTTCATTTGTTTGTGTAGACTTCTAGCGTTGGTTACCTAGATTTTCGTTTGTTTGCCTGGTCTTGTGGCTTTGGTTACCTAGACTTTTCTCTCATATTTCTTTACAGGCTTATTTAGTAGATTTCTATGTTAATTTTACTTTGACAACCAGCTGTTTCTTTTGTTTTTGTGGTTTATTTAAACTAAAAACTTCCCAATTTCACTTTAGTTTTGTCAAGGTTTTAAGTTACGGTCTACAAACACAGTACAATGGTTTTGGAGATCTCTGCAACTGCATCACTACTGCAATTGTGGCCTCACCAATCACAACTTAGCTAATCACGACGCACCTGCAACTGAGATGGTAGCTGCAGTTTCAAACATTGAGTTCTATACATGTAATATTTATTAACTCTGTAAGTGTTTATGTCTATCTGTCTTTTAAAACATTACATGTATGGGGCAAATCGATTGGTTAATTTATTTGCATAATCCTAAAATTCAGTTTGTTTTGCCTAAGCCCATGTCACTTCTCACTTGTGTTCTTGGATAGTGCATTTGTGTATCATAAATAAATCATTTACTATTGTAAGTTCTTAGCTACTTATAAATCTGTACATTTGCACTTTTATTGGCACGTGTTCAGACAGGTATATGTAAATTTCAAAATAATGGCACATGTTGGTCTGTTCCTGCTTTGATATATCAGAAACCTAGAGTATGACTGTGAAAAGGATATTCCCATATTTTTTATATTTTATAAATGATCTAAATTGAAGGTCCATCTCAGAACAAGCATTTCTTGGCTCTGGATGTGCATTAACTCTGTGCATATTGCTTCACTGAGGGATCTGAGTAGTGCTTTCTAGCTTGCGGTGTGCTTTCATTTCAATTTGTTGAGGAACTTGTATTGAGAGACACAACCCTTGATTGAGGCATTCACATTCTGGCCGGCATAAATGTTGGTGTTTTCATTGTAGTGCTAAAATAGCAGAGCTTCTGTTGTCTGCAATAGGAACCTGCGAGGGAAGGGGAATTGCAGATATTAGTGAACTGTTAGTGGATGGTTGCATCGTTATTAAGTGAGTTTCTGTTGTGGTGTTACCAAATGCAGGACTGTCATTTATATTTTTGGTCATTGGAGCTTGTTACCATGGTTATGGTTAAAACTGATGAATAGCGTGCACATGTGTAGGCATTATGGTTAAAACTAATGAATATATGTGCACGTGTGTAGGCATTATGAATATTAATTTAACATTAAAATCTGGAAAGGCATTGTGTATACATGTAACATGAATATATCTTCGGATTTTTGATAAAATGTGAAAAATAAATATGTATTTTGATATTAATTTTATGTAGGTTTTAACTTTTATGGATTATTTTTATATTAGCAATGTTCCAATGAATATGATTAAAACGTACCATAAACCTAAATAGCAACCTAGCATATTCCTCATGTGGCACTTATTCAGGACAAAGTTATCTATGCACTTGTCAATCTGGAGTAATGTGAACCAGGCAACTATGGTCCATACAACGTAGGCATTTTGTGTGTATGAATATGATTATCATTTTGGAAAGATACATTTTGTTAGGAATTCGTGAGTATTTCAAGTACATTTAGCTGGGGTACTTTAGTATATGAAGGATTATTACTTAATAATATATGTGTTTTTTGCAAAAGTTGATGCATGTAATTGTTTATCAACATAAAATTCTGTATCTTTTATATATTGTATATTATCTGTTAGGAATCTCACACTTGACACCCACACAGAAACACTAACTGCAAAACACACAAACGATCACTGGAATGCATGTTTATTCAAATCTGTATCAAAACATTCACAGCACCCACAAAGGAAGCACTCTTCCTTTCACACAGGATCAAAACCTGTCACAGTACACAAATCAAAAGCCAAAAGTCCCCTACTCCTAAGTGGGTTGGTCTATTTAAAGCTCAATCCATCCTAACCACCAAAACTGCCCTGCTCCCTTTTTATTTATTTCCTATTATCATAAACTCTCCCTATTTTATCATTCTCATTTCCTTTGTACCTAACATTATCTGTTTTTGCCGGCATTGGTTCTATTGTATCCTAATTTTGGTGTTTCCTTTGTTTTCTTATTTGAAGGTTTTCATCGAGGTTCAGATTCTAGTTGATTAGTTATCCTGACTCTAATTGGAAAGATGGGTAGCACATTTAATCCACAAATTTTGGTGGAAAAACTAGCCAAGCTTAATGGTTCACAAACGAGCATAGAGAGTATCCTTCAATATCATTTTATGGTTTATATAATGTATGTTTAATATTTATTGTTTAAGCAGTTGTCTGTTTCCAACATTTTGAGTTCTTTCAGTCATGCTTTTAGTGTCTAACATCACCTATTGTCCAGAATTTGTGCTTTACTTTATTTGGAAGTTGGAACACGAGTCCTGAAACGTTGACAGGGGTGTGATACTCCTTTAACTGGTTTCTAAGCACCCTCCTGTCTCTTTGGTTTGTTGCAATGATTAAGCCCTCCCTTTTAAAAGCGGAGCTGTATATGAGTTTCTATATTTACTAGTAAAGCAGTGTAAACATCATTTGTTGCATAAATATATACTGCTGCTTTTATACCCTTAACACGGTTAAGCTTTGTCACATTGGTGTATTTTTCATATGAACAAAGCCAAACAAGTCGTTGAAACATGGGATAGGCAATTTCATGGTTCTCCACGTGAGAAGAGATTGGCATTTCTATATCTTGCAAATGATATTTTACAGAACAGCAGGCGAAAAGGTTCTGAATTTGTAGGTGAATTCTGGAAGGTTCTTCCAGATGCTCTCCGAGATGTGATTCAAAATGGAGATGATTTTGCTAGGAATGCGGCACTTCGACTGGTACTTCAATTGCTCATTCTTAGTTAAAATAATGATACATGCATTTTTACTTTTTTTCCCACATAATACATATTAACTTAGGGTGTAGTATTTCTGTTGGAGTTAAAAAAATATTCTTACATCTTTTGATTTAAAAGAATGATGAATAAATTTGGTTTTTGTTTATCCCAACATTTCTTACATGCCTACTCTATTATTGGGTGAATGCAGTGTATCAGTTCTAAGTTAATATATTTTACTGTGTTCATAGAATGAATTGAATATCAAAGGGAAAAAGGAGGATGGATGTAAATTTTTAATATGATTATCTGATATCTCTCTTTTAGTGTACAAACTATGAAGTTTAATGTTTAGTAACATATCGTATCATCCGGTTATCACAGTTAGGTTTGCGTCTTGTTGTGGTCAATTTCCCCTTCTAGTTCCTTCCCTCTGCCTCCCCCACACTCGATTTGTAGCTGTTCAATAATAATAGTTGAAGGTTTTAGATTGGAAAACAGTGTGTTTTCATACACTCTACGATGTCGGTATATTAGTCTGAGTAATTGACAATACAATTTTGAGAACTAATAAATAAGGGCTACTGCCTATGACATACTAGGTATAACAAAGACAACTTTATAAAAGCTATACAATAAAAGATATCTGCAAGTTGATTGCTGGAATTGATAAATTCAGCACTAATCTCTTTGGTAACTACTTCTGTATGAAGCGATAATCAATCTTAATATGTTTAGTTCTTTCATGAACACTGGATTAGATGCAATGCGAAGGCTATTGGACTTCACAAAATTTAAGTCTTGAAGTTGTTTGATCGACAAAAGTTCACATGTAGCTAAAGCCATAGCTCTCGGGCAACAATGATTTGTTTCTTGCTCCTCCGAGAAATAAGATTTCTACCAATGGATACACAATAGTAGAGTATTTGTCTATAGAGAAACTTGCCTAATTAACGTCAAAATATCCCAAAACTTGACTATTTCCGTTATCCTTATATAATAACCCTTGTTTAGGAGATCCTTTGATATACCTCAAAATGCATATAATAGCGTTCTAATGATCTGTGTGAGGATCCAACATAAATTGGCTCACAACTCCAATGACAGTTGAAAGATCAGGTGTTGTGATTGCGAGGTAGATGAGTTTCCCCACCTATATCATGTGTCTCTTAAATCTGAGAATTGTTCACCTTGATCAAATATTAACTTCTGATTTTGATCCATAGGACTCTCAATGGGCCTACATTCAGTCATGCTAGTTCCCTCCAAGAAAATATTTTGAGCAACCAAGATATTTGGTTTGAAAGTGGTTGAATAAGAGCCTTTTCAATTGTGAAGTTTTAATAGCATCATTGTCTGTAATCATTGTCATCAACCTAAACAACTAAGTAGACACATTGCTTGGGGGAAGTATGACAATAGAACACTGAATCATTTCATTCACTTCGTTTTTGCCCAAGATCTTGTACTAAATGACTTCAATTCCCAAACCAAGCTCGAGGGGACTGTTTGAGGCCATAGGGAGATCTTCACAATTTGCATGCAAACTAAGCTAGACTCCCCCTAAGCAACAAACCAAGGAGGTTGCCCCATCGAAATCACCTCTTGTAGCTCTTTGTGAAGAAAGACATTTTTAATGTCAAGTTGATATAGAGGCCAATGGCGAATGATAGCCATAGCAAGAAAAAGCCAAACAATGGTCATTTTGGCCACTAGAGAGAAGGTATCATCATAATCAAGGCTGATATAATTATAGAAATAAGGAGCCTATCTTATCGAGGTTAATGTGCCACATGCTATTGGACCACCCATAAATACCTAGTCTCACACTTGAGATATCTAGTCCTTAGTGTGAATGGTGTGTTGGAAATCTCACATCGACTAAGTTGCTGGAAAAAATAAGTATTCCGGTGAAGGCAGTAACAGCTGTTTCCGACAGCTGGCACAGTAGCTGGAGCGAGGACTGAGAGTGGGATTGTACCGGCTTTGATACCAGGTTGAAGTTTTTAGACTGAAAAAACGTGTGTTCCGCTGGTGTATTTATATATAAACCTGAGTAATTGACGATGATATAACTCTGAATAAGTACTACTGCCTGTGGCATACTAGGTATAACAAACCAGTTATTAAAGGTATACAAGAAGATAATCGTTATTCAACAACAACAATAATAAAACTTTTCTCTCTTATTCTACCTGGAGTGTGTATTATGTGCTGTTACATTTATGGTATTTTTTTGTAATATTTGCTAAATGGAGATGATATTTGATTCTGCTAAATTCATGGTTGTTATTCTAAATGTGTTTTCCAATTCAACTTGCCATGGCATTATGGGCTGGTTCAGTGTTACTTTAATGATGCAATGCCATTTGCTTGAGGAATGCTAGACTTATGGTGTGCCCCCTTCTCCTATGACTGATCAATAAGCAAATATGTAACTTGTTTTTTATCATGTTTTCTTGTGGATTAAATATTCATGATAACATATATCATGTTAAGCATAGGGTGAAATTTCTTTCCACTGTGACATGTTTTTCTCCTTTATGCAGATTGTTATATGGGAAGAGAGGAAAGTCTTTGGTTCTCGTGGTCAAATTCTTAAGGAAGAGTTTGTTGGTAGGAATGTGGAAAACACTAGTCGAGATGTTAAGCCTACAAACATGAAACTGGTAATAATTTGTGTCTTGACGTAGATGATTTGATACACCTACTTTGTTAAAATGCTCTCCATGCTGATTGCATTCTTATGCTGTATTCTTATCCATTACAGAGGCCATCTGCAGGGAATGCGTTGGAGAAAATAGTTTCTGCTTTTCAGGTTGTTTATGGAGGGCAAAAAGATGAAGACGCCATATTGAGCAAATGCAGGAATGCCATTGACTGTCTTGATAAAGCAGATAAAGAAATAGTTTCAGGTATGTCAGTTTATCATTTACTTATAGTTGTTTGCCTTTTTAATTGACTTTAATAGTTAATGTATAAATGATCTCACTTTGTTAGTGTATATGCATGTTGTATCTCTCCACTATAAACAGTAATACAGCTGTGTTAAATAGTGTGACAGTTGTTTGGAAGAGTTTGCTGGTTACAACCAGTGTTATAAAAAAAAATCCCCTATGGCTGAAATTGTGGTGGAGTTATAGCTTACCACCACTATATGGTGGTGGCAATGTAGATTTTTCATGGCGGCCCATTGTGGCATCTTCGGGTTTCATGGAATGATGGCAGAAGTTGTGGAGTGGCAGTGCGGTGCCCTTGCAAAGCGAAGGAGTTGCAGCGGGCACCTGTAAAAGATGCCTCGGGTCCGTGTGACATAACTTCAGGCAGTGAAACCCTAATCTTCTCTCTTTTCTTCTTATTTTCCCAGTAGGAGTGGCCCAATTGTTTTTTTTTTTTTTTAAAATGAGTTGGGCCACACAACCAGCACAAACCAAAGGTTACAACAGAATATTGACCTCGGTCACCCTACCCACAATGAACCAACAACCTCCTTTGTTATTGTGCAGTCCTGCTGCCACTGTCGATGCCGCTGTCACTGCTTTTGCCTCTGTCACTGCTGCTGACTGCAAGTCAACCCACCCTATCCACATTGAACCAGCAGCCTCCTTCATTATGTTTTGTTGTTATTTTTAGTTTTGAACTTGAATTTCTGGTTTTTAATTTTATTTTATTATTATGTGAGTTTCTAGACATGATTTTATTATTAATTATGATTGTCTTTCATTATTTTTGCATTACGATCATATTTTTGGATTTATTTAAATTATCTATATGTATATGTTGTATTTTTTTATATTATATATATGTATGTGTTGTATTTTTTTATATTATGTATATGGATATATTATTTTTTATTATGTGTCTATATTTTAGTTTCTTATATTATGTTTATATATTTTATTTTTTTATATTATGTATATATATTTTATATTTTTATATTGTGTATATGTATATATTGTATTTTTCTTTCTGGTTCACGATGTTTCTGCCATAACACGCTATGGCTTCCGAAATATTTTCATAAAGGATTTTCTGGTTCCTGGTATTTTCCGTTATCTGATAATATTGGTTACAACTGTAAGTGAATACAGCTGTTAACCTTATCCTTTGTTATATTTGCCATAATACAATTGTAAGTTAATTAGGACTAACTTTTATGTTTTATTTTAGTTCAACTGAACCCCAGACCTAACATTCATTTAAGGAACTATCATGAAATAATATAATAAAACAAAATTGAGGATTTGACATTACGAATTTTCTAAAATCTGAGGGCTAAAATAGTGGCAAATAAATAGGGGGACCAAAATAGCAATTTTGCCCAGTATATTTTATTTAAAGTGTTTAATTAAGTTGGAATGCGTGTTGATTGCATCTTATTGTGTATCGTTTGCTATCCAATCATGGTAGGGCAATTTGGTGGATCGGCACTGGTGGATGAGCTCCAGGGCCATAATGCTGTACTGAAGGACTGCATTGAGCAGTTAACAGCCATAGAGTCATCTAGAACTAGTCTTGTGTCTCACTTGAGAGAAGCTCTTGAAGATCAGGTTCTTTTGAGACTTTTATCTTTACAAAATTGATGAAAGCAACTTAATAGAATATATTTCTGACATGTTTTTTGTTCCCAGGAATTCAAGCTGGGTCAAGTCCGTAGCCAGATTCAGGTTTGGAACTTGTCCAAATTCAATGAATAGTTATATAGTTATATGAATAAGTTGGCAAAGACTGGCAAGTATTTTAGTCAAGATGCTCTAAAAAAATTGCATTATCATATATCTGAAAGACATTGATTACGAGCAACTTCTCTGTGACGACATTGAATAAAATATGGAAATGGAAAGAACTGTGTCCTTTCTTTTTGTTGGTTCTTTTTTTTTTTTTTTAATCTTTTAAAAGATTCCTGTTTTCAATTGTTTTTATCTACACCCTTCTATTTTATTCTATTGGAAAATGTCTCCCAACTACCAATAGGTAATTTAGAACTTGGTTTCAGCAACTGATTTATGTGGGAGTGATAGAACAGAGTTGAAACTAGTGAAAAAGAAATGCAATGATATTGAATAGCAATAAGAAACCGGACTCTCATACAATGAAATCCAGAGCAATGCTCCTCAGAAAAGAGATATTTTCTCTCTGCCTAACCACTTGGGTCCTAACAGAAAAGATATGTAATTAGCCCCCCCTTATTCCCTCAATCACTATATGGACATATTTGAACTAACTGCCACCTAAGAAGCTGTCTCGTCTCTCCCTTTTATTTCTCAACTCTCCAAAAGGATGGGCTTGTCATGCTTAAAGCCCACTAATACATATCGTCTGATCCAGCAGCACAAGGGTCCAGCCTTCAGTTAAAGCCTTGTCCTCAAGGCTAAAATCGGGTAACGATTCCTTCTCTCATGTAGCATCTTCTGCTGACACTCCCTCTTATGTTGTCCGTCTTCTAATTTATCCCTCCACAATAGCATCTTCTCAGGAAATATGATTACCCTTCAAATCCAAAGGCATTTCAGGAGAAAATTAATAATTTCAAATTGCCTTTTCGAGCTGCAAAACATGAAATACAGGATGCACTCTATAACAATTAACTTGGGAACATAAGTTTATAAGCCACTTCTGCCAACTTCTGAATAATTTGATTAGGCCCAAAAAATCGAGGAGCCAATTTTTGATGAATCCTCTGCACAACTGAATTTTATCTCTGGGGCAGAGTTTAAGGAAAACCCATTCACCTTCAGCAAAATGAACTTCCTTATTTTATCCGCAAATGTTTCATTTGTTCCTGTGTCTTGTGCAAATTGTACTTTAATTGTCTCCGTTCTTCATCTCTATCCATCAACACTTTGCAACAGTTTCCACCCAAGTTTTTGCTTCCATAAAACAATCTAAGGTTGGGGGTGCCCTCCCATATACAATTTGAAATGAATGGAACCTGTGGACACATGAAAAGTGGTATTATACTACAATTCAGTCCAAGGAAGCCAATGAAGCCAATATTTTGGCTAAGGTAAAACACCTTGAATACGCCTCTAGGAACCTATTAACTACTTCTGTTTGAGGATGGTAAGAGGAAGACATCTTCAAAACAGTGCCTTGATGTTTAAACAATTTTTTACAGAAAATACTCACAAACAAGGGGTCACAGTCACTTAAGATTGAGTAACTGAAAATGCTCACCAACACTACTGAAACTGCCTCATAACCATTACTCTTGAGTAAACTGGTTATGGAATCCGTAGAAATTTCACTCCAAATCAAGGTTGGAATGGGCAATGGTTGCAACAATCCACTAGTAGTGGCAGAATATTTTTGCTGTTGACAAATTTCAAACTCTTTTACAAACTTTTGCCTCTCCAACACGCTACTAAAACTGTCATAAACATTGTTGGGTAAACCAGTTATGAATCAATATAAATTTCACTCCAAATCAAGGTTGGAATGGGCAATGGTTGCAACACCGAGTTTGCAATGGTTGCCAATGAATCTCTGTGCTGCTCACCGAGTTTGCAATGGTTGCCAATGAATCTCTGTGCTGCTCACCGAGTTTGCTCATTTGATCACCAAAACTCACAACATTAAGAGTATACCCAAGTTTGATGACATTGATATCCACAACTCCTAATCCCAAAACATATGCATCCAAAGTCACCTCTAGTTCCCCTTTATAGAGCGTCAACTCAACAATCTCCCCCATAGTGATCACTTGTGCATTCCGAACCAAGAGATCCATAGCTTGAGATGAATCCACTGATAAAGCCTAAGCAGAAACAACCTTTGAAGTAATGAAATTGTGAGTAGCACCATTATTAATAATGAGTCTCCTTATCTATTCCCCTTTGGATTTTTGAACCAAAAAATGCTTTTACCCATTGAATTTGATGACATGGTGATCCTTGTTTGAAACAGTGGGTTTCCTCATACACAATTGAAACAATACCGGGGATGGCTAAAAAACCCAAAAGATTCCCCATTCCTTTGGGGTCAATTCAATTTAAGTGGATAAACCCCAATAGGTGGTTGTTTGGGCCTCAATCATAACCCATAAAGATGGCATGGTTGCAATGACACTACTAACTCTTGCTTAGACGTTATAAGCTAATTGCATTACTTGATAACGAGACTTAGGTCGGAGTGTACAAACCTGCGTCCAAATACTTAACACACAATCCTCTGAGCAATTACCCAAAATTTGAAGCTCTGGCAATTGCTCACATTGCAAGGAAAAAGCTCAGCTATTATGTATTCATCAACATAGCCCAACTGTTTTAAATCCTTCCACTATTTAAACCGGTTTTTCTATCTTCCACCACCAAACTGTGCCACTATAGAAATTTGTGAAAATTTCCATAGTCATTGGTTTAGTTGAGCCCTTCCATGCTCAGTTTGACCAATTGAATGCTTTCAGAAACGTGTTGAACTTCAAATAAAGTCCTGGCAAGAGTAATCATGTCATTGGGTCAAGCACCCTCAAAGGGGGTGGAGGCTGCACATTTTTGCAGATAAAGGTTAACTCGTCTGTATTAACGGAAGACCCATCATTAGACTGGAAATTGGGTCCAAGCTGCCATTGGATCTCCATGCTCATAATAGCCATGGACCGTGTTGGACTCATCCGTGCTCATTGTCAATGTTGAGCAGAATTGGTGGACTCTACGTGCAGAATTGTAGAAACGGTGGATTTGGAGTGTTCTTCAAGTTTGTGTGGATCACATTTTTGTACATCTGTGATAGTAAGAGAATTAGCAAAGAACTTTTATTTAAAAGAAAACGTCCTACTCCAAATGTTTGGTTTGAGGGTGCGGGATGGGATTATGAGCACCTGTGCTTTTATTGTTGCAGCAGATGCTAAGACTGGAGCTAGGAACATGATTGATACGAACACTTGTTTATCACTTCTTTTGCTGGAATTCACATTTTTATTAGAAAGCGGGTTAGGGTGGTGGGAACACTCGAATTACTTGGTCTTGTAGACTTTTACTTTGGTAACATGTTATGAACTAACAAAAGGCTAAGTTCTTAGATGATGATTCATATGTAATTTTGACCTTGATAAAAAGTAATATTACAATTGTATTTATATTTAGGATGCATACAGGTGTTGTTTTTAAAGTTGAATGGCTTTTATTATAATGTTTTTTTGTCTGTACTGTTTACTCTAACAGATGGATGCTGGTTTATGTACATTACTTTTATTCATTGTCAACTAGGGACGGGAGAAGTAAATTACTTTTATTCATGTATGAATATGTATTGGCATGTTACTATTATGTAAGCATGGTTTCCCTTATATTTGTGATACTTGTGCATTTTAGGCTGCAAATGTTCGGTCAGATCGGGCGTCCAACAACTGCCAACAGTTACTTAATGGCAATAACATTCAGCCATTAGCGGAGCAAAGCTCAAAGGAAATTCAAACCTCCATGTCATCTGCAAGTTTTAGTATTTCTCATGAAAGGGAGCAATCTGCTCCATTAATGTACACACCACAAGTGTCATTTTCTCAGAAATCTGGACAGATTGAGGAAGATCCACGCAAATCTGCAGCTGCTGCAGTGGCAGCAAAACTGACTGCTTCAACATCCTCCGCCCAGATGCTATCGTATGTGCTGTCCTCCCTAGCATCAGAAGGTGTCATAGGCAATCAGTCCTCAGCTGATTATCACTCTGAGAAGAGGACCAAGCTCGAGAATGACCAATCATCTTTTATGCCATCTCAGAATCCTCAACAACCACTCCCTCCATTCTCTCTACCCGAGTCTATTCAACACAATGCTCCTTCAACCAACCAGCAATCTGCTCCCAATGAACCACCACCTCCACCCTCATCGTCACCTCCCCCATTGCCACCACCACCACCTCCAATGTCACAGTACCCAGTGCCGCAGTTCATGCAGACTGCTGGATCCATTAGTAGCATGGCATACAGCTATGGCATGACACAACAGCCGTCAATGGCAGCCTATCCTGGTGTTGGTGCTTCCACTTTTACCCCTCCTCCAATGGGTACATATCAGGGTTTTCAAGGTTCAGATGGAAATTACTATAATCAGCCCTCATCAATGCCTATGGCCCCAATATCTCGACAATAAGATTCCCGGTTCTAGATCTTCTGGAGGTAAGGTTGCTTAGAAAAGCCTTCATACCTCCACCCTTAACCTTGCTATGGGATTCTGATTCTTCCCACAGTCAGATGTGCAGATAGTAAATGCTCTGTAACCTTTAGTTGTTGGGCTGGTACTAATTTCCTGAAGTTAAAAACAATTTGTTGTGGTACGCCGAGATGACGGTTTTGTACTTTTATTGAGTAGGGTTTTGTTTTTGTATAACAGCATTTTTATTGCCTTATGGCTTTATTAGATGTGTGGTTTTGGAGGGTTGTAGGCATGTCGTTACTGGTGAATCGGTTAGTGTTGTAATTCGACATGAGTCTTAGTCAGCTGGCATATCTTCTTCACATCTGCATCTCCGCTGATGGGCTGTTATATGTACAGACCTTGTGGTTGTATTTTATGGATTTATAAAACTGTGCAATGAGGGCCCGCTTAATTCTAAAACTTTTTATTTATTTATCATATACATGACAAGATTTGTTTGAACATTTAGCTTTGAAAACTTTACTTAAAATATGGTTGTGATACAAGTTTTGCAACAGATCATTTTATTCTTTTAAGTGTATGGTGGTCTGGAAGTACTAATTCAATGGTCAATAAACTACAAAAGTCCTCGAAAGAAGTTTCTTTTCCATATCCATTTTTGTAATATGGTCTATGTATAGTGTAAATTGGTTTTTTTTTTTTTTTTTTAAAGATAAGCAATAATTTGTGTGATTTATAAGATGAATGAGAAAGGTAAAAGTACTAGAGATTTTATTTTAATTTATTTAGATTCAAGAATTGACTTGAAATTATTATACATTTTCATGATCAAATACAATATTATAAACTCTAGAAGTTGAGTTAAGTATACAGGAAAATCTCGGTTATAAGATAAAGCAAGAAACTGGCAACTTGCAGGATCAGTTTATTTCTATTTTTGGGTTAATAGACTTCAATTGAAAGCTTGCTTTTTTAAATGTTTCTTTACATAATGTTTGTCATGTTATTAACGGTTAAAAGAAATTATTATAAAAACAAAAAGAAACTATTATAAAAATTTTAGTTGTTGGCCTACGTCACATTGAACTATGTGAAGATGTAACTTTTTCTATTATAGAGTGTAATAGTTGAAATACTATAATTGGATTCTGATTTCACATATATAACTTTCCTTACGAACCAATGTCACTTGTAATATATTTATTTTATTAGAAAAATAAATTTATCTAACAAAATTCTATATCTCACAAAAACTAATTACAGATTTTTTTTCTATGAATTATCCTCGATGTATGAGCTCAGAGTAATTAACCATTATGCTAACTGAGTTATTATTATTATTATTCAATATTAATTTAAATATATTTAGATGATAGTTATAAATTTTAACAAATTCATATATGATTTTTTTAACTTTATAATCACGTATTATTATTATGTTATCATATCCTTAATATTATTATTGTACATAAAAGAAGATTTATTAGAAAATTTGATAGAAACACCTCATTTAGGCAAGAAAGAAAATTTTTAACTCTCCAAATTTATTGAAGAAAGTCAAAATTTCATATTTTAAGAAACGATCTCTAGAGAAAAATTAATTTTTTTTCGTATATATATACATATATATACATATTTACATATATATATATACATACATATATATATATATATATACATATACATATATATATATGTATATATGTACATATGTACATATGTATATATCTACATATATATATATATACATATGTACATATATATACATATATATATATATATATACATATATATATTCCAATAGAATAAAAAATATATAAATAGTTCAATTCTCATTCAAAGAGTAATACTAACCGAGTTATTTAAAGAGGAACTTTATCAAGTTATAAAGTATTTATGTTAAGATGAAAAATTAGAAAATATTTATGGTGCTTATATTTTGTGATAGACAGTTACCACAATTAAGTTGAGGTGCTTAAAATAGTTTATTCGTGCTATGCTCTAGTGTTGTGATCTTGGGATTAAATCTTTATTGTCACCTAATGCGTTGAATACAAGAACTTATACTTTTGCCCGTGTTTCCGCATCAATTTGCACGAGTTTATAATGATATCAACGCATATATTGCAAAAACATATTTAAATCTAAGTTATATAATTATTTTATTTTATAATTTAACTACAAATATAATGTTAATATTGACATATTTTATTAAAGCTGTGTATTGACTCGAATACTTTATAATCTTTATAGTTATTTTATCTTATAATGTTTTTCTGACATTTCAAATATTGTAAAAAATTATATTCAAATTTTAATAGACACTTTGACCAAAACTTTTTTTTTATCGAGTAAATGCAAAAATAAACGTGTTTCTCACCCGTTCCCATAAGAGTTTTAATAATAAATTTTTAACATTTTTTATTATTGGTTAAAATTAAAAAATTATGAGTAATTTTTTTCTTTTGATTTTATGATTATAGGTTTGTTAACAACATTTTGAGATTTTCAATAAATTTTAATCAATAATAAACAATATATTTATCATTTCTTTTATGATGTAACAAATGAATTCTCTTACGGCAATAGAAACAAAAAAATAGGAATAAAAAATTTGTAAGCATGTACGAGATCTTAAGTATTATTGAATAATATGAATGTTGTACGATGTGATCTTCAAAGCAAGTATATTTTAAGTAACAGACCCAAAATATCATGAGATTAGTGTATGTGCTAATTATAAAAAAATGATGATTAATTTTTTTTTCTTTTGATTTTATGATTATAGGCTTGTTAAAAAGAAATGACAACTACAACATTTTGAGATTTTCAATAAATTTCAATCAATAATGAACAACGTGTTATCAATTTTTTTTATGGTATAACAAACCAATTTCTCTTATGGTGTGTACGTAGAGAAAAAAAAAAGTATGCAAAATTTGTGAGCATATGTAACAGGTGAAAACGAAAATGCTAAGCTGGAAAATGAAACAAATCTAAAAATTAAAAAATTAACACACATAGAAGGAGCAACATAAATAGGATTCAAAATAAAAGGTTGGAGGGGTACGTGTAAAAAGGAGAGGAAAAAAAAATTAGTGATATGTTCAAAATCTCTCTATCCCTTGAATTTCTCTCTCCTTATATCTCCTTACTCTCTTTGCTCTGCCGTATCACCTTTCTCACCCTACGTAATGGCACCACCACCTTGCATATTCCAGTTATCCAAACTAGATGTGACTACTTATATACCTTCATTCCAAGACTTGTTGTTACTGTTGAGCCCCTGATTCGCTACTGTTGTAATGGTTCTTTGAAGAGTTTACAGTTGACACTGTTATTGTTAACTTGCTTAATTAATATATAGTTGGACAATTCTTTATAATTTTGCAAAATTATAATTGCGGTTCTGTAAACGAGCTAGTTATATTTGGTGCTTTCATTGACATAATTGAACACACTCGTCTGGAGGAGTTGCAAACAAGATTAAAAATCTTTATCAATTAATCGAACAGAATATGCAACACCAGAGAGCCGAGACAACACACGTGGAGGAAGTATCTCGACTTCATATGGATTCTTTCCAACTTGCTCTAGAGACCTTCATGCAAAACTCTCAGACATCCAACAACCATGACGTGAACTCACATGCGAACGTTCACTCTACATCACGACCACCATTCCAGGTTCGAAACCTTAAGCTCGATTTTTCGCGTTTCGATGGCACCAATGGGATTGAATGGATTTTTAAGACGGAACAATTCTTTGATTATTATCATACCCCCGATATTGAGCGTTTGACAGTGGCAGCGATTCATATGGACAAAGAGGTTGTTCCGTGGTTCCAAATGATGCTACGTACAAACCCGTTTCATTCTTGGCAGGCACTTACTTAAGTTCTTGAGTTAGAGTTTGGCCCATTGTCATTTGATTGCTCGCGATCTTCCCTTTTCAAACTTGCCCAAACTGGAACTGCTAATGAATACTATTTGGAGTTTATGACTTTAGCCAATAGAGTCATAATTGAACCACCTGTTGTCTTATTAGATTGTTTCATTAGTGGAGATGATATCGATAAGAGGTTATTGCTCAAAATCTAGTGTCTCTGTTGAAAGCAGTGTCATTTATATGAAGAGAAGTACGTGGTCACCTTTAAATCACATTACTCTCCCTCTCACATTAAATCAAATCCTTAGAACAATATCTTCCACACTAGAAATAAACAACCAGCCTTATTACCAACACCAACCACTAGACCAACAATACCAGCACCTCTCCCCAAAAATGTCAAAAAAATGAGTGCAACTGAGATGCAAATTCACAGGGAAAAAGGTTTGTGTTACACCTTGTTGGAGCTAGTGAAGGTCATCCTAAAGTGCTAATTTGATGAAGAAATCACTTGAAGACACTAGATTTTAGGTAATTCTTACTTGGATTAGGACTTTCATGCATTAGTTTGTATCAATCAATCAAGTACTAGCATTGCTCTTACTCATGGTTAAGTGAAAATAGCATTTAAAAAATGTTTTAGAAAAATTACTGTTGCAGACCCAAATTTAACATGTTAAATTTCAAAATCAACATGTTAAATTTTTGAAAGTTTAAGCTGTCACGTGGTTAAAAGGGTGTTGCGCGCGTTTTGTCACTTCTTCTTCGATTTCAAAAAGGTTTTAACGAGTTTTCAATAGTTTTCAAGAGAGTTTTCGCGGAGGGAAAATCAAGTGTGAGAACTAAATGCTTTTGATTTTGAAATTCATCATAATTTCAAATACTTGAAGAAGAGCTTTGCTTGGATTTGATTCAATTGGCATGGCAGCAACTTTCTTGTGAAGATAAGTGTTCTTCCATGAGCTTTTGATTGTGCTTGGTTGTTGCATAATTGAATTTTCGAGTTGTATTGAATTCTTGAATAGTTTCTTGGTTGATTTGTGCTTAATAGGTGATTTTAAGCATTGTTATTGAGAGAATTGTAAAATTGAATTGTTGTATTAGTGTGTTTGCATTCAAATCTGCAGTGGTGTACTACATTGACACAATGGGTGCTCATCTTGTGTGGTGGGGGCTGCACAAGGGGGAGAAGGTCTTCTTGTAAGGTTCAAGAAGGGTTCTTGAGTGATTTGTTTGTAAACTTTGATTGAATTAATGGAAATCCTTGCAAGTGGTTGCAAGGGACTGGACGTAGCCCAAATGGTTGGGTGAACCAGTATAAAAACATCTGTGCAATCTTCTTTTTCTTTTCTCTTTTAATTTTTGAATTGCATTTGTACCTTATTCAATTTTGCAGTCAAGAACAATCTGTTAAAATTGAAGAACGACCTGTTAAATTTATGGACAGATTCAAATAACCTTCTCTGGCAGTTTTTTAATTGGTTAAAATCAATTTTGAACTTGCTGTTATCTGGAATAATACTGCAGAATTTAATTCGTGATTGTGTAATAGATCTTTCATGTGTTTTTGAACAATCTGAATCTGATTATTAGTTTTAATTCTGGTGTGTTCCTGAATAAAACTGCTAATTCAGTTTTGAGGTTTCTTACTTGATATTATTTAGACTGTAATTGTGTTTTGAATCTCTTATCAAAAAATCATCTCAATCTGTTTCTGTTTGCTTACTGCTTTTCAGAATTATTGTGTAGGGTGTTATTCTGCTTGCAAGATTATAATTCTGTACTGAAATTTTTTATAATTTGTTCTTGCTTTAAAATGGTATATGTGTGCATTCTTGTGGTAATTGGATCTGCATTATAACATTGGTTCTAGACAAAACATTAGATAGTTTTTTATCTGAATCATGGTCTGTTGTATTCTGGTTTATCAAATTGTGTTTTTTGGTTTTTATTGCACTGCAGAAGTTCTGAATATTTCAACCTGTTGAAATCAGTTTTAACGTGTTAAAATTATTGTCAGTAATTTCACAAGACTAAGGATTTGATGAAGCCATACAAGACATGTCCAACAAGGCAAAGCAAGCATACAATTGGATGTGGTTTAGGTCTTGGTCTGGTGTGAGTGGGTTTAGGTTTGATTGGTAAAGAACCTATGCACAGTCAAGGAGAAATCCAATAGCACAAAGGTCTAAAAGGGTTTAAAATGTTAAACTAAAGAGTTAGCTAAGTTTTCGATTAAACTGGTTTTTAAAATACTGCATTGGGCTCATATAAAGCAATTTCCACCTTCATGAAATCGAGTTATCCGATGTCTGGCAGAACTGAATTAACGGTGTTTTTAAAAATTGAATTGACACTTTTGCATCTATAAAAACAATGAGTTTTCTAAAATGCGCCAGAATATACAACACAGATACGAAAAGAGAGAATTATAGCAAAAAAACCAGTGAGAAACACTTTTGTGAAATTGAGAGTTCTTGAGGAAAATCAATTGAGGCTTTTGTTGAAGAGTACCTCTTGACCCATTCTGTGTTATTGGAATTCTTCAACACTGTGCAAAGACCTCTTATTCGCGCCAATCAGGGAGTTGTTCTTTACCATTCTTGATCCCTTTTGTATCAAGATTTGTGTAAATTGATTGCAAATCTGTCAAATTGTTAAAACTGTGTATTGTGTAGGCTATAGGTTTAGCCTGTGTGTGATTGTTGATTTAAGTGGGACTACGGGGAGTAGGAGCTCATTTCAGTGGGTGTTTGATTCTTATAAGGAGTAAGAATTGTGTAATTGTTTGGTGTAAACAATTGACTAAAGATAGTGAATTTTTCTTTGTTTGAGGGGCAAAGGAGACTGGACGTAGCCCTTGAGGAAGAGTGAACCAGTATAATTGATTGTGTTCTGCTGTTCTTGACCCTTCTCTTTCAGTTCTGTATTGTTCTTGCACTACTCATTGTGTTTAATTGAAAGATTGAATTAATTTCTGGTAATCTTGATAAAACTGGTTTAAGTTCTCTACTGGATATTGATTTGTGCATTGTTACCTGAATCCTGTGTTGATTCTGATAAATCTGCTGTAGTTTTCAAAGAAATCTTGCTTAACAGATTGGTTCTTTTCTAATTCTAGAATACATTTAAGATTCTGAATCTGTGTTTTTACAAAGAATTGGGACTTTGGCTAAATTGTTGTAATACTGCAGAATTTGTATTCTTGTTCTGTGTTCTTGGTATAACTGAATAATTGAATTTGCATTCTGAATAATTTTCAAATTTGTATTAATTGCTGGTGTTAGAAAACTTTATCAAATTTGGTAATATTGGCTGAAATCAATGTAGAGCTGTGTTAGGGTTTCAAATTTATATTTTGTAATTATGTTCCTCTTTGTTCTTATTCAAATTTGGAATTTTGTGTGATTCAGTTCTGAGTGTAATATTGCTATTGAAACTGTGTGAACTTGATCTGCTCAAAGTGTTGTTGTGAATCTGGTGTGTGATTATGAATCTGTTGTATGTGCTGTTTGAAAATCACTATCTGCCTGTAAAACAAATTGGTTCATTCGTGGTTTGAATCAGTTTATTTCTTTACTGCACCTCATATCTTTAGCACCGAGATTCATTAAAGTTTTTCAAATTGCGAAAACTATTTTTCAAAGGTCTAAATTGGGAAAAATCTTTCAAAGTTCAATTCACCCCCCCTCTTGAACTCAACCTAAAACGTTTTCAATTATGATACTAGCTGAAATTTGTCTAAGTGCTGAATAGAGTTTTAACAAGCTGTTTTTAATTTCAACCTGTTAATTACAATTTTCCAGAACGGCTAGAATTGTTTTAACAAGCTATTTCTGATTTTAACAAGTTGTTTTTACTAGTTTTATACACTGAACTGTATCTTTTAACAAAGGTTCATAAAAGATCTCATTCAAACTTTCAAGTTATCAAAAGTTATAAATTGTTCAATTCACCCCCTCTCTTGAACATTGACCATCATAATTTTTCAACAATTGGTATCTAGAGCGGGTTCTTGAAAGTTATTCAAGTTGATCCAAAATGGCCGAAAATAAACTACCTTTTGCTGAGGGTGCTTCCATTCATAGGCCACCTATGTTTTGTGGTTTGAACTATCAATTTTGGAAAGTTAGAATGAGGAGCTTTATTGAATCTATTGATCGCAGTGTGTGGGATGCTATTGTTAATGGTCCATATATTCCTAAAGTGCTTGTTGATAATATGTATGTTGATAAACTTTGGTGTGATTAGACTGTTGATGAAAGTAGGAAGGCTCAGTATGATAGCGTTGTTAAAAATATTATTTCCTCATCACTTAATCTTGATGAATTTTTCAGGGTCTCATAGTGTACATCAGCTAAAGAGATATGGGACATTCTTGAAGTGACACATGAGAGAATGAGCGATGTTAAAAGAGCTAGAAAACACACTTTGATACAAGAATATGAGCTCTTCAGAATGAATCCAGGGGAGACAATAGCTAAAGTGCAGAAGCGATTTACCCACATAGTTAATCACTTGATTGGTCTCGACAAGGTGTTTGATAAGGAGGAGCTAAATATTAAAATTCTGAAGCGCCTGGACAGGAGCTGGCAACCAAAAGTGACAACTATCTCAGAAACAAAAGACTTATCCACCTTGACAACTGCAACACTGTTAGGTAAATTGAGGGAGCATGAACTGGAGATAAACTTAATAAGCAGGAGCATGGAGATAGAAAGTGAAAGGCGTAGCTCTTAAGTTTGCAGTTCAGAAAGAAGACAGTGATGATGAGTGCTCCAGCAACTGTAGTGAGACTGAGACATTAACACTGCTGAAGTTTAGCAAGTTCTTGAAGAAAAAGGGCAAAGAGAAGAGTCAACCACTCAAGAGGTACAATAATAAAAAGGTTGATAATTCTACTAATATAACTTGCTTTGGTTGTGGGAAACAGGGTCACATAAAGATGGAGTGTCCCAATCAAGCACATAAAGAGAAAGCTTCCAAGAAGAAATATGTGAAGAATAAGAAGTTGAGGAGAGCTTATATAGCTTGGGAGGACAATGACACTTCCTCCAGCTCTTCATCAGATAAAGGAGAGGAAGCAAATCTTTGTATGATGGCAGGACATGAATCAAATAGCAGTGTGAGTTCTAACATCTCTTTCACTCATGAGAATTATAGTACTTTATTGAATGCTTTTAAAGAAACTCATGAGGAGGCTAACCGTTTGGCTCTTTCCAATAATAGACTCAAGGGTCTAAACAATTGGTTGGAGAATATAGTGAAACAATTAGAAGAAGAACTTTAGAACATGAAAACTGATTTTGAAAGTCTTGATATGATTTATAAAAGTTCTTCTTGTAATTATTCTGAAAATGGTAAAGTGACAAATTGTGAAAATTGTAAAGTTTTGCAAGGTGAACTACCTCATTAAAATTGTTTCTAAACTCTCTATGGGAACTGAAAATTTAAATGCACTACTTGGTTCTCAAGATTGTGTTTTTAATAAAGCAGGCATTGGTTTTCAAGAAGGTTTTCCGAAGAAAGTGAAGAAATTTAGTAGTTTTTTCTATCATGGTAGTACATCATATTCTTCACCTGTCACTTGTTTCTATTGTTTGGAAAGAGGCCATACAGTTAGAAGATGTAGAACTAGATTGTATTATTTGCCGAAAGGCCTTGTGAAGTGGGTTCCTAAGGGTACCGTTAACATGAATGGACCCAAGATTAATAGGGGACCAACTCTTGCAACTTAACTTGTTTTGCAGGGACTTTGGATAGCCAAGAAGCAACTGTGGTACCTTGACAGTGGTTTCAAAGCATATGACAGGAGATGCTTCAAAGTTTATAAATTTAAAGATGAGGCAAAAAGGTTTTGTGACGTACGGGGATAATAACGAAGGAAGAATCCTTGGTAGAGGAGATGTCGGGAGCCATGATTCGATAATAATCAAGGATGTGCTATTGGTAGATGGATTGAAGCTTAACCTGTTGAGCATCAGTCAGCTATGTGACTAAGGCTATGAAGTTACATTCAAGCCAGATTTGTGTCTAATCCCACACGCATCTACACGCCAAACCTTGCTTATTGGTAAAAGAGTAAACAATATTTACATGCTTAATATTTGTGACATTGCATCTAGCATGACTTGTTTGCTCTCCAAGAATGATGATTCATGGCTTTGGCATAGAAGGTTAGCACATATAC
>Ga0099825_1002796_pt1 | contig 23298 bp, 6 predicted proteins | sample SiratroredBW_FD_76838 | JGI IMG/M metagenome (GOLD analysis project Ga0099825, IMG submission 76838) | Root nodule microbial communities of legume samples collected from California, USA - Siratro red BW | ecosystem: Host-associated > Plants > Roots > Nodule | place: USA: California | collected... | reverse complement strand
TATGGATGAAATTTGTAGATAATGTTTAAATTTCGTATGTAAACGTAATTATCGATGAATTACATATAAAAAATATTCGTATATAGATATGACGTAAATACTTTATATATGGAATTTTTTTCGTATGTAATTTATCTATAGAATAATTCATGTGTAATGTCGTAGATAGCTACAAAACACATTACATATGGAATTTTTTCCATTGTAATTTATCTACGAGATAATCCGTATGTAATTTATATATGGCATTACATACAGATTATTCCGTATGTAATAGAGAGATGAAGGGGAAGAAAAAGGAAGAGAGAGAAACTAATGATGTGATAATAATGTGATACAAAATGAAAAGGGTGATAGAATATGAGAAGGGATATAGGAAGAAAAATGATTGAAAGTAACTTGTAAGAGAAGTTGAATATATGAACACAATAACTTGTTCAGAAGCACTTTTATTCTTTCATGCGGTTGACAAACAGGATTTCAGTGTATCTATGAGATGCTTTTGGCTATGAATTTATGACAAGATTCTCATTTTATTTATTGATAATAATGACAAGATGTCTAACAATCTTATAGAGTAGGAAAATAACATAAAATAGTACAAAACCAGAACTTTTTTAAAGCAGATACCACATACTTCATACATAATATGGGATCATAAACATTTAAAGTAGGTTATAATAAAGACTTTGTAAATGATTCTCTAACCTAAACTTAGTAACCATAAATGATGCTATATAATGCACACTTTCAAGGAACTTTCCATTTGTATCATGCAAGGACTGCACAAATTTGAACTTATTTTTCTGTAAAAATAAATAAAAATAATCTTGCTTTGAAAAGTAATAGGTAGTGAAAGTTTATATGCATTCACATACTTGTTACATTTGTGACTGGTGCACTTGTCATTAGAAGCAAAATAAAAGGCTAACAGTCATGTATTGTTGAAGTTCATAGTTTGTGATACTCAACCTTAGGATTGCTTCCAGTTACATTTGTTCAACGTTGCATAGCACTATGCCTTGGTAATTTCCTTTTGTTAGCATTTTGCTTTAATGGCAAGTGCACCAGTTGCAAATGTAGCAAGTAATAAATATATTGTTCTCTTCCAAAGAACTTTTGCAATACACAACAACAAATACAATTCATAACTAATTTAGACTACAAATTATTTCCAAAATTTAAATTTATAAATGTTAGCACCAATGCTAAGCATGTGATTTGATGAAGTCAATAAAGATCATAACTTGCTGAAGTTCTGATGGATTGGATCTGGACTATGTTAGATCAATGTCTAGCACTTGAGTTGATGAAGACTGCTTCATGAAGAATTTGTTGGAACCAACCTGGACCAGAATTGTTCAAGTGAATGACTTTGAGCCAACATGAAGATGGTTGGGTAGTCGGTCTTGGTCCTTAGTTGGGTTTGTGTGTTGATGTTGGCTTAGTTCTTAATCATTAGTGGCATGGTTCATCATTCCTGGATGCTAAGAGATTCACAAATATTTTTATTAAAACTAGTTTTAAGAAAAATAGCCTAAACTGATTTTTGCTGAAAAAGATTTTTCAATCAATTGAATTTTTAAAAACAATCGATTGAATGTGACAGTTATTTCTATTACTACTGCAATCTTTGACTGAGTCAACTAACGGTCAATTCAATCGATTGAATGGTTTGTTCAATTAATTGAACCAGTGACAGCTAAGCTGTTTTAAATCAGAATTGACTATAAAAAGGAATTGTCTCTATCATTTTCATAACTTTGAGATTTCTGAAATATACTTTTGAGAATTCCTAAGAGACCACAAGCGCCCTTTTTGTGCAATCTATTTTCAAATTGATCTACACACAAGAAATCATAAAGATCATGAATCTTGGAGCACTTCTGGAGTTAGGATCAACTGTTTTGGTTCTGGACCAGAGCTAAGTCTTCCACACTTGATCTCAATCCATTTTGTATTGTGTATAGTGTGGTTGATTGACTTGAATTGTATTATGTTCTTATTTTATTCAATTACTAGAGTGTAATTGTGCAGTACAGTGGGTTTTTGTACTGGTGTAACACCCGCTGAAGGGTTCAGTGTGGTGGGTTTACTGTTGGGAGTAGTAAGTACAGCGGGGAGCAGTGTGTAACTTGTTGGGAGCAAGGGTGTAAGACTGATCTTGGATCATTTTAGTGGAAATCTTTCCTGGTTTGGCAAAGGACTGGACGTAGCCCTTGTGAAAGGGTGAACCAGGATAAAAATTTTGTATTCTTGCTTTTCTCCCTACTCTTCTTGATAGCTATTATTCAACTGTTGTTATTATTTCAATTGACTAGATTAAAATCTAATCATCTTGTTGATTGTATTCTGATTCTTGGAGAGTTTAGTAAATTGTTTGATTGAATCTGTAATACTTCTGCTGCATATTCTAAGCCTCAACTTACTGAATTGTTTACTGGACAGTCCAGAACTCTACAGTTAATTGATTTTATAAAGATAATTCATTCTCATTCTAAAATCACTTTCCAGTCTTGCAAAAATTTTTAAAGTTTAATTCACCCCCTCTTGAACTCGGTCCAACCTACTTTTTACAATAAACACGAAAATAAAATTGTGCAAAATATAATTAAAACATTTTTGGTATTTTTAATGAGCGCTTGGAATGAGGAAAAAGATTGAAGATGATATGGAATGCAATTGCTAGGGTTAAACTTTACCAAACTTCTTTCTCATGCATAAAAATGATGATCTTCTTTCTAAACTTGTGCCAATGTCAACCCATAAGAATACTCAAACCTTAATCTCTTAGGTGAGTGATAATCAAATAAATAAGACTTGTTTTTTCCGCAAGGGTTTTAAGACAACCAACAAATCATGTTCTATTCCTAGATACAAGCTTTCAATAGGTATTTTGATTCAGTTCTGGATTACAAAATATATTGTCCAATACCTCAAGAATCAAGCTTATGTGATAGGTGATCAAGCCACAACAAACATTAAGCACAAAAACAAAATACTAACATTAGAATGAAAAGATATATATATATGAACCCAAAATTGATTGCCTGGGAGTTTAACCGGTTACATCTAATCCCAACAAAATGGAAAGGACGAACAATAGAGGAAGATGGATATAAAAATAGGAGAAAAGGGAACTCTCCAAACCCTACCATCGTCCAAGACAACATTTTTCTATCTCAAGCCGACTCCAGACGAAGTGCCGACGTGCCTAACTCTAACATAGGGACCTCTTTAAATAAGAAAAAGGAGTAAGAACAATTGTCCTGCACTACCATCCTCTTTTATATCCTCGTTAAAGAGTTCCAATCCTATTCTTCTAAACCAATGCTTCCTGCTCAACCTTTTATGCAAAATAAGAGGAATTAGTATAACTTTTTCATTCTCAGACACAAATAATTAATTATTAACAAAAACCTAATAAAATAAGAAAATAAGCAAGTTCCAAACTTAGAAAGAGTTGATTTCCCTATAAAATTTTGCTAAAAAATATGACAAAAATAAATCTTATCACCATAATCAGAAATTAATGACCATTTGGTCTTATTCATCTGATATAGGCTCGGTAGAGGTAGGCTAGGGTACTTTTGAGAATTTGGGTTTGATAAGAGGAGTTGGTCTTTTACACTATAGGTAAGCATTTGGCTAGGGTTTTCCTCAGATGAAATATTTGGGTAGGCTTAGTTGTGGGTGAAGGTAAGGATGTTTCTGGTGGTGGCAAAATTGAAGACAACGTAGAGTTATGTGCTTCCATTTTGACAGACAATGTGGTACCTCTGTATATGTGCTTGGGAAGCTTACTAAGAGTAACTTCCACTTCATCTACTATATGCATCTTGGCGAGAGTGGAGGAGTTCCATTCTCCATCGTGTTTATTTTATTAGCATCTCCTAATAGCAAATGCCATATAGACTCATGATTCTATATAACAACATGCAATAAGGAATAAGTGTCTTAGTTCTCTTTTGTACAAACTTGTCCTTGAAAGTGATCTCTCATTGCTCCAAAATAAGAGAAAGCAAATTAATAGGTGTCACTTGTAGCATATGAAACAACATGAATCAGTGATTGTCCAAAGTATGGTCACAAGTGCCTATGTGCGACAATACAATATTGAAAAGGAGGTTGTGGATCACCTTTCCCAATGGCATAAGATTGGAACTTTCTAGAAACCTTCTTAATTTGGAATTTGTACCAAAGGCAAGTCATGGTACACCATACAACAATATGTCCAGTTTTTCAATGGATAGGTCATCAACCTAATGGTTTGAGAATGATGGTCATTACTCCTTCAAACTTCCTGCTTTGGCAATATTCGATGTGGAGACTTTTACCTTCTTCCCAACAACTTCCCCCTCGAAGTCATCATTCTCTAGCTGAGCATTTGTCCAAAACTTGCTATAGACTTCATGGTTTCAAGGGTTCCTCAGGACAAGGAAATTATTCCCAACCAAATGGACTAAATAAGTTATCTAGATTGTATTTAGTACATTAAAAATTAACAAAGTTTATAAACCTTCCTATTGTGAACTGAGGTTCAAAAAACATTAACATTACTTCAATGAAGGTGGAGACTGACAATGTCTTTTGGGTAGCCTTCTTGAGAGCCATTGAGGTCTTCCAATAAAGATTTGAATGAGGATAGAAAACTCAAAACTTTCTTTCAAGAGTTTAAGCGCGCAAAGAAAAAACTTGAGTGTCACACTAAGTTATTCTTGAAGAAGAGTTTGAAACCAAAGTGATGATTATGTTTCCTTTGGCTGCATGGAGGAAGATGTGGCAACGTGCAACATTGATTATGAGAGATCGTTATTCTATGCTGAATCACTTCACCATTAGTACCTTGAATGTGTCTAATACTTACTAATAATTGCTCATTAATAAGTTGTTACATGTTTAAATGTTTTTGATTTCGTCTATTGCCTTTTTTTTTTCTTAGTCTGAGTTGAGTCTCCTTGAATGCTTTTTCACCATTTGAAGTGTTAGCTTTGACTTCAAGAGAATTGTCTTTCTATTTTATATCCTTTAGATCCTTAGACCTCTTTCGTTTGAGCTAGGTTTGTTCATACGTTGATTTTTATTGAAGATCTTGGTCACACGTAGTTGATGCCATATTCAAATCATAACTCTCTATAATAAACATTCTTTAGGCTCTCATTCCTTTGAGATACTTTTCAACATCTTTTGGTTGATCTTTGCATTAAAGTAGCTCTATTCATTAGCCTCTAGCAAATTTACAAGATATTTTATTCCTCAAAACATATTCTCTGTAGACTCACCATCTATCATGGTGAAGAACTCATGTTGAATTTTGAGGATGTAGTTTTTCTTCTTTGAAAGTCTTCATTCTCCTTTGTAGTTGGTCTTCAAGAGGTCTCATAGCTCCATGGTTGACTTTAGTCTACATCTTTTCTTGTATCTTGTCCTTTCAGTATGAGTAGTCTTCTCCTAAGAATGTTGAAGGCTTTGTAGTGGATGATCCCTCGTCTATCATCTGTTGTTCCAAGTTTGTTATGTTGGACCTTTTCATCAAAAAATTGTCAGGTGCTTAACCCTATATAGGTTGACTCTAATATCAATTGTGGTAACATGAAAAATACAAGAAGGAAGGGTTGAATTTTGTTTTCAAGATGCTTTACAAAATTTTTGTAAATATCTTATGATGATTGCCATTCCAATGATAGTTTAATATACCAAGCAATTGGGTAATGGCTTATTTCAAAATCTATATTTTGTCTAATAGAATGCATCAGATGCAACTTGAAACTTGTAATAGATTTACTTCAATAAGTTGTTTTTCACACTCGATTTTAGCAATTATTCTCCTTCTTGAATTAACATTGGTGATAATAATGCAAAGTAAAAGGATAGAGAGAGAGAGAGAGAGAGGAAATACACATTATATTTATACTGGTTTGTCTGACTCAAAATACTGCATCCAGTTCTCAATCAATAGATTGAGTTCACTAAGCAGACTAATGTTGTAAAGTACAATAGATTATTATTTAGGATTGCAACCACTGTTGACTAACCTCTTGAATATTTTTTAGGATCGTAGTCACTCCTAGCTAACCCGTTGAGTGTTCTTTGGATCGTAATTCCTCCTAGCTAACCCCTCAAATATTGTTTGGGATTGTAGCAACTCCTATCTAACCCTTTGGTATTCTTTAGGATCTTAGCCACTCTTGACTAATATTTTAAGTATTTTTTAGGATCGTAGTCACCCATGACTGACCCTTTGAGTATTTTATAAATAAGTCACTCATGGCTCAATGAATATTCTTTCACACTTAGTCACACCTAGTTAGAATGAGTATTGTTTTGAATCAAAGCCACTCCTGACTGACTTCATTCAAGTATTATTTTAACAAGTTGTTTTTGTCTTAACAAGTATTCTTTAGAAAATAACCACTCCTAGCTAACATAAACCATTTAATGAGTTATGATCAATAAATCATCGATTTTTGCCAACTAGGGCGGGATTGTATCTTTCAACAATTACAAGGTTTATATGCTTTCTCCTAGTTTTCTAGATGAATGCTTATTGTTCTATGAACCTCTTTGAGGAAAAAAAATATGGCCAACGTTTCAGCACAATGCAATGTCCTCTCTTTTATTCTTATTCTTAAAAGGTAGCTTTTATATAAACCTTGGACGATCTATCTAGACGGTCTGTTTAGCCTCTAGATGGTTTGTTGAGACACTAGACAGTGTATGACCCATTAGATGATCTAATGATCGAAAGATCATATATGGAGTATGCTTTAGGAAAGATTGTTGAGACCCTGGATGATTTGGATGATATGCTTAGACAGTCTAATAAGCCATGAGATGGTTTATGAACCATGGGAAATTATGTTCTTATGTTTTGATGATAAGAAAACTAACTAAAAAGTTTATTGAGCGTTCTAACAATGTCTTGTATAGCTGCAGTTTTCAATAGACTCTTTGAAATATCTACAATTTTGTTAGCATTAGACAGTCTAATGAACTTGTTGAACAAGAAATGAGTTTTTTCATTATAATAGTTAAATGAAATCTTCTAAATACATACATACATAACTATATATACAATAGACACACACACACACACTAAAAGCGTGTTCAATCAAAAGAGATATTATATACAAGAATGAAAAAATTTTCAATCTGTGTATTCTAGAATGACTCTGTTCGACCATGTTTTTGTATGTCTGTAAAATCAATCCTTCTCTAAATAGATTTGTTCAAATTAAACCTTGCGAATATCCTTTTAATATATTGTGAATATCTTTGAATGTATTTTAAACCAAAATAAATTGAATAATTTAAAATCTCAAATGTTCTGTTTTAGTATCACATATATTTTGGAACAAAAAGATTTTCTAATTATGTTTTGATTTGCTTGTAGATTTAATCAACTGTGATATATTGTGAATATCTCTAAATCTTCTTTGAACATAAACAATTTAAAAATCTCAAGTACTTTGTTTTAGTATCATGTGTTATATTAGATTTTCTATTTTTTTCGATTTGTTTTTACTAACCAAATTAAAAAATACTTTCAAATTACTTTCTTAAATAGATTCGAAGCAAAAACAAATTAAAAGATTACAAATTCAAGCTTTTTGTTTTAAGCGTTTAGCACTAAAAAAATTAAGATGTGAAAATGTTGCAAAATCCAAAATTAACCAATTAAAGTATCAAAGAATAATTTTGAAAAGCTATATATTTAAGTGCTGGAAGGATATAGCCATTGCAAATATGTTTCTGCCTATTTAGCAGCTTTGATTTCCTTGAATATCTTTTTTTTTTTTTTTTTTTTTTTCTTTTTTTAATTTTTTTTTTTTTTTTTTTTTTTTTTGCGTCTAATAAGGTTGATGGAGGACTATGCATTAAATCCACTCCAAAAAATTTTAAATGCTCATTTGTCTTTATGCAACATCCTCAATAACTAACAATACTTATCTTCCTAAGTATAATAACTTTTTTTGTACCAAAATATGGTAAAAATGTACACCGTATTGAGAAGACAACTGAGTCAGAGTTGAATATCACTTGTGTAAAGTTTTTGTCGAAAAAAGTAACTTCAACTCTTTATCCAACAAATTACTTAATGTGACTTATGCTTGAATGAATTTCCTTGACAGACGAAAACAACAAGGTTAAGTTAAACTATGCATGTATTGTCGAAACATATTGATGTCATATCATACATAAAACAATATTACATATTGTTCTATTATTTAATAGACGAAACACTTGCATCTTTTATAATCTGTGTTTGTTAAATCTGTGTTTGTTAAATGAAACATTATCTTACAAATAATGCTTTGACAAAATTATATATTTTAATATATTAAATAAATAATCAAAATCATACATGTTAAAAGTTTTTCCTAAAAAAATAATTATTACTCAACTATCACAATTTAATTATGACTAGGTGTACCCTACAACAATTATTTACATTAATTATTGTTAAATACTAGATTTAAATCTTTAAGGTATTCTACTAATTTGTACTGCATGTATATAAAAATCATAGCCCGATGCTTTGATGATATTACATATACATTTTAATTTATATTATAGTAAAATCCTTAAATAATAACTTGCATTTCAAGAAACATAATTGAATATATTCAATTGATTCGTGTATATGAAAATCGAGTTAGATAAAATATTGCAAATTTAGGAAAAAAAAGTATTCATTTTGATAAGGATTAAACATCGCTCTCGCTCTACTACAAGACAAAATAGGAATCCTGCATTTTATAGGTAACTTCTACCAAAATACTAAAGTATGAATTTAAAATAAAATTTGTAATCAAATTAATTAATAAAATAGACTTATTTAGTTTTTAAAATACAATTGTAAAACACAAGTAAAAATCAAAGCAATTTTTGAGGCGTCCAAGTTATATTAATAATTTAAAAATTATTTTTAATTTAACAATAGTAATTATAAAATAAAAATAAAATAAAATAATTTAAAAAAGATCTATTGTTAGACAACTAATATGACAATTTATATTAGGAAATAATTCGCACAAATTTTCTAATTTCTTTTCATTAAATATAATTTTTTATTTAACTTCTTTTATGGATTATATCAAATCAGTTCTCTCCATCACATAAAATTCCCTTAAATCAACTCAAATAAAATCTTCCAAATAATAAATCGCCTGTATAGCAAATAAAATTTTATGATCAGCGAAAAGACGTTACTCAACGACTTCACTATACAAACAAAAGCTATGCATGACTACTTTTTAAACATTGAATCAAAGTAAAAGTTGATTGGGTGGATGATAATTCCCTAGTTTATAATTAATAATGATTTTTTTAACCTTTAACATTGCATGTTCTTATACTTCCATTAAATATTTTTTTATGAGGTGAAAAAGGAAGAAAAGAGAGTAAAAAAGAACATTATTTGAATTAAAAGAAAATAAGTTAAAATTTTATAACAGTTGTAATTGATATATTACTTAAATTTTTTTTTTATGGTAATAAAATTATATTAATTATTTATTTTATTATAATAAATAAAATAATAATAAAAATTAACGATATAATCAATTTAATATATAATCGGTTATAGACGATATTTTTTACTTGCTTACTACATTTGTAGGAAAAGTTAAAAAAAAAATTGTATCCTTCTTCATATTTCTACTCCTGAGTTCTTTTACATTTTAATCGCAAATCAGCGTTGCTCGCCTTTCCATGCTTGAATCCAATGAAGATTGATCGTGTGTTATGTAGGTAGGTTTCTTCACTTTTACCCCATTCATTCATTTTCAATTTTAAGCAAAAGCTTTCGGTCGTGAATAATTGCGTCGAAATTAAAAATAAATGCAGTTAATTATTCCACGAGTTTGAACTTTTATTTAATTCTGTGTATTAACTTAATAACTTATTTTACCATTTAATTAACATTTAGTAAACTCCATCATCACATTCTATTATGAAAATTTTTAATTTGGCATATTTTAGTGATCTATTCAATTTTTTTAGCATAGTAACAACGTCTCACAAAAAGTTAAAAAAAAAAAAAAAATGTGTTGTTTTCTCACCAATTTTAGTTACACGAAGTCATTTGATATTTTTTTTTTTGCATTTTTTTAAATCAATTTATGACGCTAAAAGTTTGATATATTAATAAAACATATAAAAGAAAAATAATAATAACAAGACGCGAGATAGAAAATTAAATAATAAAGCTAAAAAAATAGCAATAACTATGGAATAAAATATGCAATCCACAATTTTAAACCTATTTATCAATTAAGGAATTTGAAGAAGAAGAAGCACGCGTTTTGCCCTAGTTGAAAGGTAAATATGTATGGGGTGGTCAATAACCTACCTTTTGGTAACGTTTCCATTACTCAAAATATTGTAAACTGTTTTTTTTTTTTTTTCTTCACCACAACCACTGGTAATTGCTAACCACAACCATGTATGTCTCTCCCAAATAGTCACACTTCAGAACCAAATTCAGAGCTTGTTAGGGCAAATGTCTCACTATTATTAGCAAATTGGTAGCAGAGTTTCACCATGAGTGGGACCCAAACCTAATCATGCCACCTATCTTCACCATCAAATCAGTTATCCCAAGGTTCACCTACTCCTTCACATCTCATTTTGTTATCACTTATCAGGTCCAATCAATAGCTGCCCCAGTTCACTAAATTCACCAAAATAAAGAATTCTCCACTTCAATGATCTTCATCACCATTTGTATCTGCAAGGAAAAGATTGATGTGTGTGGTGTCTCACTTTGCACTTCTTGCCAATATTTTATTAGATTTTGTTCTTTGTTTTTGGTGGCAGAGATTGCTGTTTCTGATGGTGGTGAATTTTATATGCACAAGCAAGATGACTTGTGACTCGATTGGAAAACCTGAGATTATTTTACTTGTTCATGTCATGAATAAGGAAAATATTAATTAGTTAACACCATACATGGAAATTAATAAAATCTATCTGAAATTGATCATCAACCAAGAAGTCAGTGGATATTTTGTATTAAAATAGTTAAAATAATAGAATCAGTTCCAGTAAGCGTGGGTTAACTGATGGAAAGTTACTTCAAGTTAATCATGTCTTGGACTATATATTATTATATGCAGTTGTTTTGAATTACTTAAAGAGCAACTATTACTTCTAATAAAAAGTAATTTATCTAAAAGAATTTAAAATAAATGATAAATTAAGTCCTTAAATATGTGAGAAGTTTTCGAAAAAGAAATTAATTGTTTTTAAATGTCAAAAATATGATAATTACATCTACCAACTAAACGCAAAAAAGAGATCGTATTTTTGTATTACTACTAGTATAATATTAAATATAATTACTATACAAATAAATATAATAAAACATTTATGATATAATCAAAATTTTAATATAATTAGTTATATCGAACATGTATAATAAAAGGGTATGTTCTTAAGACATTTAGATTATTTTTTTCATATAAATGACCTTTTTTAATATTTGTGCTTTTTATTATAATAGAATAAATAATTAAAAAATCACATAAAATTAATTACTTTAAATTTTGATATTTTTCAGAATATTTTGCTTTAATTTTTTATTATAAAATTTATTTTTTGTTTAAAATTTTTAAAAACTATTATTTTACGTCAAGTTATTTTACAAAATTACTTATAGCGGCGGATATCAAATGATATATACTTTATTAATTAGAGACAAATTATTTAGTGTTAGACGCGGGGGGCGGGGGGGCGGGGAAGGTATTTAAACACTGATTACCATTTAATTATATTTCATTTTTAACATAAAAACACTTTAGACTTCTTTTAAGTATATCAATTTATAAAATAATGTATTTCTCTTCAATTTTCACTTATTTTTTCTTAATATAAATAACATAACTTCCTACTTTATTTTTTTCTTATTTACTTTTTTTTCTTCTGTTTTACTATCCATTTTCTAATCTAAACAAAGACTGAAAATTTATTAATATGGAAGACCTTGCTTTATTTTATATTTGGATGATGAAATACTATATATTTTGAATGTTTATAACTTTTATTATTGAAGAAATGAGGACATGCATTTATCTTATAATGATAATATACGTCTTAAAAATTTTTATTTTTGCTTAAAAGATTTTTAGAAAATGTTTAAAATAAGTTTTCGTAACATATTAATTAATTACCACTTAACATAATCAATTATATTAATTATCTTGAATAAAAATTAATTATTTTATAATTAATTTCAAAACATACGTGTGTACTTAATTTGATTATCTTCTATGCAATCTATTATCTCATTTCTCCGATGAATATTTAATCAATTAGGTTATTTTTTTCTATTGTGTTTTCAAATACTATTAAAAAAAGAACAAAATAATATATTATCCTCATATTTAAGATTGATTAGTCTGACACAGGATATAACTAAATTAATTCGAATTAGTCTAAAAACAACTATGTAGTTGCTATTTTTCCTTCATCTCCTACGATTTTTCTTGAACATGTTTTTGTTTACAAGAAACCCATTATTCTAACTCTATTGTTTAAAAAAAGTTTTCCAAAATTATTAAAAGAGAAAGAAACATTTAAAATACCTTTTCACTTGCTCTAGTTGAATATACAACCAACTTTTAATAACATTTGATAATATTTGTAGATAAATTTATACTTATTTATTCAAAAGTTAAATGACATTTGTTTTTCTTTTTGAGGTTAAATAAATATTACCTCACACATAAAAAAATCCATTTATTATTAAAATCTAACATGTAACAGTGGTAGAAATAAATAAGATAAGTTGTCCTGAAGTTTAGAGTTAAAAGTAATATTTTTTATGTTTTAGGAGTTTATTTATATTTCATTGTTATTAAATCTTCCTAATAATTTCTTCGAAAAATATAGATAAAATTATTCGTTCATCTTAGTCACCAAGTTATAAATGAAGAATCCTATTATTTCCTTTAAAAAGACCTAATAACAATTGAAATATTGACATATAGATATTATAACATTTACATAAAAATAAAAAATTGTTTGACAATTCTACACCTCAAATTTAAGTGAGTACTTGTATTGACATTAAAAAAATTGATTTTGATATTGAAAGGAATGTTTGAAAGTGATGGGATTTATTTATTTTTTTGGTCGGCAAAAGTGATGCGATTTATGTTAGAATATTTTTTTTATATAAAAATAAGTTTATTGTAAATCTTAATATAAGTTTTTTATTCCTCTTAAAAATTATATAAAATTACTTAACTCGGAATAAACTTGGAATCTAGAATCGCTTTCTGAACTTGAAAGTTAATCATATAAACTTTTTTTTTCTGAAACGATGTCATCTGTTATTTTAATAAGATTATGAAGAAACTAACAAAACACTTCCCAAATCAGGTCAAGAGAGAGATAAAAAAAGTGTCACAGGTAATAATGAATGATGTGATAAGAAAAGAAAAGAAAATATAGAAAAATGATATATAAAGAGGAACTAAATATATATTTTATATATTTTTCAAACTAAATTTATATATTCTCGACGAAATATTGTTTCCCTCTTCTGTCATGAAAGCCAGAGCCACATGTGGCTGTAGTTGTACACTTCTACTTGTACTCACCTTTATTTCTGACTCCATTTTTTTCATCTCTTATAAGTTACTTATATTACTATATGTTTCAACTTTGTCTTCTTACGAAACTTCTATGTCATCATTTATGTAGCAGAACAAATTCTGCTCCTGCTTCATCTATCTATGTCATCATTATTGTATTCTCACAACGTAGAGTATTTCAAGTAGTCTTGAAAAGGAGATAAATAAAAAGAAGCAACTAAGATGAGGTCACTTTGTTCGTATTTATGGTGCATGTTGGACCCTTTCATAATACAAAAGTGATATGAAATTTTCTTAATGTAATGTGATATGGTGAAACGTTAAATAAAACATTGCTTTTGGAAGATGCCCACCAAAAATACAGGTGAAAAACATATAACTTTGTTTTCTTCGGGATGTGTGGGATTTTAAAATCGAAGCTTTAAAGCTTTATTATTCAAGTGGAATACTACTTTGGTTGTTTTTCTTGAAAAGATGTGCTGATTGCTTGATTCCACCTTAAGCTCTTTTCCGATCTCATAAAAACAGCAGTAAGTACCCAGATGAAACAAAAAAACATGAATAGTAATATGAACAAAACCTAGGAAAAAAAAAAAACTGTTTCTAAGGCCCTCATAATTTTAATAGAGGTTGTTCTCTTTTTACTGTATGCTACCTAAGGATGAAAAGCACAAACCGTACATAATAAAGAGAGCAACTAATGCACTATTTGGTCACTGGATTTGGACAAGCTGCAACAACAAAACATTTTGCTTCGATTTGAGGGGAAAGAGACTCACTTTCTCTTTGATCACCTCTGAACTTTAGAATCAAAAGATGAACAGATGGCCTAATTAATTACTTGCTAAAGAACTTTGAGATTTTGTTCTCTTTCCAGTCCTCTTGCAATGCAAGTGGGTCACATTGTGAAGGGATATATGTACTATAATCAATAGAGACACGAAACTGAGGAGCAGCATATCCAAAAGAAGACTAAGAGTGAAATTAAAAAGGAAAGAGAAAAAGGTAAAATGAAGGTAAGATGTACTGTTGGGTGGGTCTAAGCATAAATCTGATTGATCATTGCTTTAGAGCAATTTACATTATCTATAAGCATAAAATTTGCTCAAATTATAATATGAAATTATAGTTTCACAGAAATATAAACATTTTGAAACAATGCACCGTGGCCATATTTACTCCCTAATCAGACTAATTTTTAGGAGTGTGTCCATATATATTTTTCTAGTATATTATTTTTGTTATTGATTCAAATTCACACAAGTCTCTTGTTAATTTGAAATAAGACCTATTAATATATCAATATAGTATGATATAATTGACAAATAACTATATTTTTATATACCCAGTTAGAAATTATTTTTAATTATATTTATGTATATGAAATAATATTTGTGAGAGATATATCACACTTTTAGATAAATTTAAATATTTTAAAAGATTTAAACTTTACTTATACTTTCGACTGGAATCTGATTAAAAGATACCTATTAAATAGGTATCAGGGTCATACATTTATTTATTTTTCCTATCATTTATGTGCTTTTAATCTAACAAAGTATTAAGATTTTAAGGGTTATATTACAAATTTAAGAATTTTTGTTATTTTAAATTGTTGGTTGATTATACTTATAAACAATATGCGTTATCCATACCTAAAGCAAAATTTGGCAGACTCACACGTCCACATCTCTCCTTTTTCATTCATTCAAAAATCAAAATCAAAATCATTATCATTGAACAAATTTCATGATCTTCTCTCTATATAACAACGTGTTAAAGGTGACCAAGTTCCCTACCAAATCCAAGTCAAGTTCCACTACCTTTCTCTTCACCACCGCAACACCCTTCTAGCAAAAACAATGGATTACACTCACCCTGCCTCATCTGCAGGATCCTCTTCCAAGACAAACAGAAGCAAGGAGAAAAAGGGTGCTAAGAAATGCAAAGGAGTGAGGCTCTCCACCGATCCTCAAAGCGTGGCAGCGAGAGAACGAAGGCACAGAATCAGTGACAGGTTCAAGATCTTGCAGAGCATGGTCCCTGGTGGAAGCAAGATGGACACAGTGTCCATGCTGGAGGAAGCCATTCAGTATGTGAAGTACCTCAAAGCTCAGATTTGGCTCCACCAAACCATGATCAATTTCTTAGATGATAACGACTCACTTTCCCCTATGCACCTTAGTGATTGCTACTTTCCTTCTGACAACTTCATTTCCCCTCTGCAAAATCCACCTCTTGATCATAGCACGCACAATTTTCCTCATCTGCCACAGCCACAATGCAGCTTCCATGGTGAAGACACAACCTACTTTGATGCCTCTTTAAACTATTGGCCAGCTTAATTAGTTTAGTTTCTCAACCCTCTTTTGTTCTCTGTGTACTACTTTTATATGGGCTATGCCCATAGTTGATAGTATGGTAATCAAGTTCTTGTATTTTTTAATACGTTTATGACTGCTATATATATGATCTTATTTTGAGTTTATATATATATATATATGACAACTTGGGAAAGCTTAGTGTAGGCTTTAATTAGATGTAATTGTGTAATGTTTTGCGTGTTGAATTGTTAATTAATGTTGGCGTATATATGTAACAAACACTTCGTTTTTGCTGCAGTTATGTGAAATGGTTGTGGCTGTTTATTAGCATGTTTTGAACTTTTTTCTAAGTGGAAGAGAATAGGGTTCTTGCTACTGGTAAACCATTTTTTTTTAATACTTTCTGTAAAATCGATTTTCTTTCCACCTCTCTTCGTTATACTCATTTTTTTTTCTCTTCACTTTCCTCATCTCTCGTAATTGTATATTGTTTAGGAAACTTGGCAAGTACCAATATAATAATATCTCACTTGCTTTGTTAATATTTTGGATTATTATGTATTGCAATGCAAAAACAAATGGCAGAATAACTGTCATCATATTTTTTAATTCGTATGATGTTTTTCTACTGAATAATGATAACTTATGCGCTTTTGGTTCGAATTTTGTAAATTTGCTTCTAATGAAAAGGATGGGTAAATTTCATGAGTGTTTTTTGAGATAAATTTGGATAAAGGAATCCAAAATTAATAATGCTTATATATAAATAGATACATGCGTAAATACTTCAAAATAGATAGATTAGTCAGTGGTAATTTTTTTTTGTGATTGTCGTTCAAAAGTTGATATTATATTGATGAAAAGGGTGAAAGTAAAAGTAAAAAAAGAAAAAAAAAAAACGGACGCAAAAATTCGTACATCCCGCGGTAACGACTAGCTATTTTCAACCGCGTGATCGGTTTTCTCTTCACTAACACACTGCATTGTATATAAAAGAACTAGTTTAATCCTTTTATTATTTTTACTTACCTAAGTTCAAGAATACAATAATTACTATTACAAGAAACGTTTACAATATATATTTTTCAAATTTACTTTATTTTATTCTGTCTCATGATTATCCTTTTCTTTTTTAACCTCTTTCCCCTCATGTATAATCATAAAATATGTTAGAAAGTTAGCATTTTTCTATAATATTAACAATTCAATCTTAAAAGATCATTTTAAATCGACACTGATAGCAACGACATATATGTATTTTTTATTATATTTGTTTTCTATGTATATTATTCGTCTTATGTGCATGACTATATTCGTCCACGGAGGAAATTTATATTTATATTCATTTTTAATATTTATTATTATGAAATTTATATCTTATTTTCAACTTACTCGTATCGATACTCGTATTTGTTTAAGTTTTGTTAAATAACTTCTTTATAAAAAAAAATCATAAACAAATAAAAACATTAACATTAATTAAACTATAATGTATGAATCTTAAAATAAAGTACTACGTAAACAAAACATATTTTAATAATTTGAAATAGAAATATGAATTAAACATATATACACCTATTCAACTTAATTCCATATTTAAAAAGTGAAATATCTCATATCCACATACTCTAAACATTATTCATTACCATTAAAACAAAATCAAACCACACACACACACACACACACATATATATATAAATTTCTAACTATTGTGGCAATCTTAACTTTTGGAATAATGTTCACTTGTTCTATGCACATGGACTCCGCACTCATGTATTCCAGGGGGATAAATGGTAAGAACATATTTGTAATATGCATTTTATCTTATATTAGTTTTAAATTAATTGAGGGTTTTTTTTTTCAATTTTACTTCTTTTTACAAGTCCTGTTCGGTATTTAATAAATTTTAATTTATAATACGCTAAACATTTTAATTTGTATTGTTAACAGAGTATTTAATAAAACGAAGTAAGAATTGAACCTCAATTTTGATCACAAAAATGGGAAAATATATAATTTATTCAAAATTATTGATCTCAAAATTATTATCAACCAACTCTAACATGTTTAAGAGGTCTTAATCGAGGACTGGTTTTGTGAAGTGTCAAGTTCCTACACACACGTCGGATTAATGTTAGAATTTCAAAATATTATTAACCATTTTCCGTTCAAATTGATAGGATACAGAGTTTTGAGAAATAATAATCTGCTATTAAATTTGACCAAAGTCATGAATATATACAAAAATATTCTAATAATATCATAATTAATAAATTTATTATAGAAAACAATTGAATTCTACATTATTTTATATATAAGAGATGAAGAAATCATTTCACGTTACAAGATAATATGAATAAAATAACAATCAATTTTCGAGATGTTTTGTTGTATTATGAAATATCATATTAGTTGTTATATAGAGAACAATTTAACTATACAATTGTATAAGACATATATGTTATATACCAAAATAAGTTAAAGGAGATTTTAATCATTTAAATCATATGTTATGCTAATCATAGATCTATACTCGATTTCTATAAAGGATTGAGAAATAATTGATTATTTTTTTTACGAGATAGTAGAAGAATGTAATAAAATAAAATAACATGCTAATGATTTATTATTTGGAGAGAAACTCGCCCAATCATTATCGTAAAAAGTATAAAGTTGAAAATTACTCTCATTACGAAGTAAAATACCCAGTATGGAACAACTTTTTAACTACTGCAAAACTCAGAAAGTTGCATTTAGTGGTTTAACGTAAGTATCACCCATGAAATAAGCTAACATATATATAAAGTAACATAATTCAAATAATGTAATTGTTAAGCGGATTAGACGTCCTCAAGTCAGCAAACTTCTTTGGATCATAGAACATCACCATTGATGGTGGCAAGGTGGTAGATTTGTTCCTTGGATCATAATTATAATGTCAAAAACTTACATTATTAAAGAAACAAATCATCCTTCTCACATGATACTTTAGTGTCAAGAAAATAATTGAGAATGCCTAACACTACAAAAAAAAGCTATTTAGATACCAATTTTTAGCTATCAAATAAAATGATTGCTAACTGTGACTAAAATAATCACTAAATTAGGTTTTGGTTGCAAATAACTACAAAATAAAAATAATATTTGAATTTAATGACTAATTAAGTCAAGATAATTGACATCTAACATTAACTATTAAGGTTTTAGCTGCTTATACTATTTGATTCTAAATTAGTCTCTAACTTAATTAGATAGCAATTTAAAATCTAATGATATAAGCATTACTAAAAAATTACTAAATATTACTTTATTATTTGTCATGATTATCTTTTTCTTTTTTAACCTCTTTCTCCTCATGTATAATCATAAAATTTGTTAAAAAGTTAGCATTTTTCTTAATATTAACAATCCAATCTTAAATTATTATTTTAAATCGACACTGATAGCAACGAAATATACGTATGTTTTGATTATATTTGTTTTCTATGTATATTATTCGTCTTAGGTACATCCATAGAAAAAATTAATATTAATTTTTTAATATTTATTGAGTGTGAAATTTATATTACTCGTATGATACCTGTATTTGTTTAAATTTTTGTTAAGTAATTTCTTTAAAAAAATAAAAATAAAAAACATAAAAACGATGAAATTATAAAAAAATTAACAATAATAAAACAATAATGTATAAATTTTAAAATAAGTACTACGTAAAAAAATATTTTAATAATTTAAAATAGAAATATGAATAACACGTATATACACCTGTTAACCTTAATTCCTTATATAATTTAAAAAGTCAAATATCTCATATCCATATACTCTAAACATTATTCTTTAACATTAAAACAAAATCAAACCATTTATATATATATAAAATTTTACTAATCATCTATGTTCAACCCAAATTAGGAGATGAACCACAAACTATTCAGGCAATCTTAACTTTGGAATAATGTTCACTTGTTCTATGCACATGTGCCCCACATTCATATTCATGTAGAATACCAGGAAAGATAAATGGTAAGAACATATTTTTGAAATAAGCATTTCATCTTATATTAGTTTTAAATTAATTGAGTTTTTCTTTTCAATTTTACTTCTTTTTATAAGTGCATTTAGTTATTTAATAAACGTTAATTTATAATGCGCTAAACTTTTTAATTTGCATTGTTAACAGTGTTTAAAACGAAATAAGAATTAAACCTAACTTTTGACAACAATATTGGGAAAATCTATAATTTATTCAAAATTATTGATCTCAAAATCACTGTCAACCAACCCTAACATGTTTCGGAGGTCTCAATCGAGGACTGGTACTGTGTCAAGTTCCTACACACACGTCGGATTAATGTTAGAATTTCAAAATATGATTAACCATTTTCGTTCAAATTGATAGAATATAGAGTTTTGAGGAATAATAATTTGCTATTAAATTTGTCCATAGTCATGAATATATGCAAAAATATTATAATAATATCACATAATTAATAAATTTAATATAGAAAATAATTGAATTGTAGATTATTTTTTATATAAGAGATGAAGAAATCCTTTCACGTTACAAGATGATAATATGAATAAAATAACAATCAATTTTCAATATATTTTGTTTGATTATGAAATATTGGATTAGTTGTTATAGGAAGAACAATTTAACTACCACACAACAATTATATATATGTTGTATCCCAAAATAAGCTAAAAGAGATTTTAACAATTTAAATAATATATTATAATAATAATAGATCTAAATAATATATTATAATAATAATAGATTTATGCTCGACTTTTATAAAAGATCGAGAAATAATTGATTTTTTTAGAGATAGTAATAAAACAAAATAACATGCAAATGATTTATTATTTAGAGAGAAACTCTCCAATCATTATCATTAAAAGCATAAATTTGAAAATTACTCTCATTACGAAGTAAAATACTCGGTGTGGAACAACTTTTTAACTATTGTAAAACTCAAAAAGTTACATCAATTGTTTAACGTAAGGATCACTCATGGAATGAGCTAACATAAGTACAAAGCAACATAATTCAAGTCATGTAATTGTTAAGTGGATTAGATGTCCTCAAGTCAGCAAACTTCCTTTGGTCATAAAACATCACCATTGATGGTGGCAAGGTGGTAGTTTTGTTCCTTGGTCATCAAAAATAAGGTGTTTATAATGTCAAGAACTTACATTATTGTAGAAACAAATCACTCTTCGCACATGATGCTTTAGTGTCAAGAAAATACTTGAGAATGCCGAAGTTAACGAAAATACCGTTTAAGTACCTTGGGATGTCTATAGGTGGCAATTATAGTAGGTAACGTTTTGGAGAGGGTTGTTAGAATTGGTTAGGAAAAAAATTGTCTAGGTGGAAAGGTAAGATGATTTCTTTGGCAGGAAGACTTACTTTAATTAAAGCGGTTATCTCATCTATGCCATTATATTTGTTATCGCTGTTTAAAATACCTAGGGTTGTTTGTAATTCTTTTAATCAAATCCAACGTCAATTTTTATGGGGATGGGTTACGACAGCAAAATAATAGCTTGGGTCAGTTGGAAAAAGTGTGCAATAGTAGGGAAAGTGGAGGCCTATTGAAACCTTTATTGTGGCCATTTTAGGTAAGTGGAAGTGGAGGCTGGAGGTAGAACATAAAGGCTTGTGGAAGGATATCTTAGTCTCTAAGTATGGGTCTTGGAGATCTTTGGACAGTGACAACATTAATACCAAAGAGTCTAGGTGGTGGAAAGACTTAAAAACTGTTACAAAAGGAAAAGGAGAAGGTAGGAATTGGTTTAATAAGAATGATAGTTGAAAAGTAGGTAAAGGAAATAAAATTTGATTTTGGAAGGATTGTTGGATGGGTGACAGAGCGTTTATGGACAATTACCCAAGGATGTACATAATTTCGAACCAAAAACAGATGTGCCTTGATCAGTTGGGGGAATGGAAGGGGCAGGGGTGGGAATGGAACCTTAGTTAGAGAAGGGAGTGGTTCGAATGGGAAAAGCCCATGGTAAAGGAACTTTTAGAGGTTCTGCATCGCTGTAAGCCTATTAAAGAGCTAGAAGATGAATGAGCGTGGAAAGGAAATCATGGCAGACAATATACTGTGAAAGCTGCATACAAGTTGTTAGCTAATAGTAACCAATGGGAAGGAAGGGAGGCATTTCAGAAATTGTGGAAAGTTAAAAGCACTCCCACTTCACTGATATGTGGTTGGAGAATACTCCATGATCGATTGCTTACTAGAGATAGGTTGGCCAGAATTGGAGTCCTTACTGATAACGATAGGTGTGTCTTTTGCAATGACAATGTAGAAAGTGCAAATCATCTGTTTTTCAATTGCAATATTTCTTCCAAAATCTAGTCTATGTGTGATAAGTGGTATGGTGTATATTATGTGCACCATTCTAGGACTGCAGAACATTTTTTGAGTTTTACTGGTTTTGAGGGGTCTAGGAAGAGTTTAAAGGTCAGGGGTTTAGTGTGGTTGATCTTAATTTGGAATATTTGAAAACACATAAATGTAATTATTTTTAAGAATAGGAAATGTGATATAATAGAGGTATTTGCTATGGCAGAGGTGAAATCATGGGCCGTTATCAAAGCCAAATTCAAGAACGTCACATTTAGCTATTAGAATTGGTGTATTAATCCTCATATATGTCTTAAAACGTTACTTGGAAGTAGATGATAGGGGTTCTTTTGTGGGGCAACAAGGTTGAGAAGGTTGAGAGAGGGGTTTTTATACAATTTTCAATATCATTCCTATAGACAGTTTGCAGGAATTTGTGCTATTTGATGTAGGGATATCCATAGACAATGAATTATCGCACGAATGACAGAGCCTATGGCAAGGTCAGATATCAAGGTGTGGCGGGAAGAAACTTTTGTTTTGATTCTTAATCTGATCGATGTTGTATCTTTGTTGTTGGCAATTTTTTTTTTTTATGGTGGTGTATCCTACTGGGTTATGTTATTGTTGTTCTATAATGTTGGTTATGGGCTGGTCTCAATTGCTGCTAAGTATGTAGTGATATGGGGTATGTGGGTTGCTGGAAATGTATTTTTTTTCTAGCTAAACCTTTGGAAGCTTTTGATACTTTGTATGTTTGACAGACTGATGCAACAAGGTTTGCCTCTCCTGTTTTTTTTTTGGTTGCAATGACAAGAAGTCTTTTGTATGGTAGGTGTTTTTTATGTAAATAGGTTGGGGTAACCTCATTACTCTCATTTTATATATTTTTTGTTGCTGAGCAAAAAAAAAAAAAAATAATATAAAAAAGCTATTTTGATATCAATTTTTAAATATTAAATAAAATAATTATTAAATATAAAAAAAATAAATAAAAAATAAATATTTTTT
>Ga0099825_1002790_pt1 | contig 23318 bp, 18 predicted proteins | sample SiratroredBW_FD_76838 | JGI IMG/M metagenome (GOLD analysis project Ga0099825, IMG submission 76838) | Root nodule microbial communities of legume samples collected from California, USA - Siratro red BW | ecosystem: Host-associated > Plants > Roots > Nodule | place: USA: California | collected... | reverse complement strand
TATATATAGACATATTGAAAAATTTCAAGGTTTTAAAATTCTTATCAAGTTTTCTAAAAGCACATAGTTATATACAGGCATAGACATATAAAACCATGACGATTAAAATTTAAAGAATAGACAAATTCACATTTGATCCTAGAATAACAAATTGATAATTTCTTCTTTTACTGGTCCTTTCAAGATTTGAGGTGAAATTCTCTTCAACAATAAAATCTTTCTCAAGATTAGTATTAGTTTTAATAGAAAATAAATTGTTTCGTTTGTATCTTTTAAATTGAAACAACTCAACCCAAACAACATTCACTGCTACGGTTGTTTCTTTCTTTCTTTCTGTACCTCAATAGTTTCCATGTTCATATATATAGAAATGGTAAAAAAACCAAACTCTCCCTTCTCCCTTGTCATCATTACCACCTTACGCTTGATACTGTCAGTGTTACCTTTGTTTATATGTTGTGATGAATAGACTCGTGAAAGAAAATATTTCAAATTGCACACTCTAAAAGTAAAAAATACTTCCAAATCATGTAATTTAGAGCTTTTTTTTACATAAAAAACTCCAGATTATATAATCGGAAAGGAACTTCTGGAATTGGACAGTACGATACACTCTCGAATTACACAATCTAAAAACCTCATTTTTTTTCTGTGAAAAATGATTTTTAGATTATATAATCTATATTTTTGTATAAAAAAAATGACTTTTAAAGTGTGTAATATATGACTACCACATTGTGCGATTTGATTCTTTTTTTTTATATAAAAAAGTACTTTCAAATTGTACAATCTAAAGATCATCTGTTAAGAGACAAAGTGGAGATTTTCGTAGTGTAGAAGAAAAATATGGAGGTGCAAAAAGTCAGTCCCCTAGAAGAGAGAGATCTTAACAATAGCTTGACACATATATATACTTGGGTACTCATAACTCTTAACCAAAAATGGTTATAACAGTAAAAGAAATAGGTTAAATGAAAAGAGAAGCAGTGAAAAGTCACAAAAATGAGCAGCTCCACGAAGTATTCGTATCATTGAATCTTTCGGGGAAGATGGTCTAAAATATAATGTCCAATACGGCCAGTACGGAAAAGATTAAGCAACTTCCCAGCAACCTTGTCATGAGCATCTTCGCATTTAACTGAAACATGGAAAGCTTCCTGCAAGGCAGTGAACTGCCTATCAATAAGTGCAAGCATTTCATCTTCACATTTTATATCGCCTTCGAAAGATGAAATTGTTTCAAAAAGTGTCCGTCGAACATCCTGCACTATGCAGTCCTGGGAAACCAAAAGTAAAAATGCATGTATTTTTGAGAGAAACGACAGATCATATGAAATTTTGTTTTAACCAGTCTTTATCAATCAAATGAACAATGGGAAACGAAGAAGATAAATTAACAAATGGAACTTTGTTATCCAAATCGAAATTTCAATTTCTGGTATCGAACTGAAAATCCTCATGCTGATTATTCACTTGCTCCAGTAGCATACAAGCCAACTTCCAAAGAAATGCAAAGGTTTTGGCTGCTTTATTAGTTCCCAAAGCATATTTAACTGGAAACAATTTGGGTTCAATTCTATGATTGATTGCCCTTTGATTCTTATGCTCGCTGTTTATTTTGAAGGGATTACAATTTTCTATTGATTTAATCATACAGTAGAAAACATTATATGAGAATTAAGATAATACACAATAAATTACAGATACCTGTGTGTGATCTGTCCGGATTTGGCTTTTCTGCTTCATATGCAACTCAGAGCTAGTCAACTGTTCTGTCCTGCCGTTAAGGAATGATCTATCATTATCCTTCATAGATAGTTTTGCCCATTTCTTGTATTGGTCACTGGAGTTGTATATAGCTAGAAAATATTGAGCAACTTCTTTTCTTCGGTCTAAACAATCCCCAACTGCTCCTGGATAAAGATTAAAATGAAGGTATGAGCACAACAACAGGAGATTATCTAAAAGTTACAAAAACTAACCTAACCATAAATAACAAATTTCCCTTTATTGAAATTCTTTTTGTTCTTTAGTTCGCTTGGAAGTTATCATGTGCTTATGAAATGAAAATTACTCTACACTAGTTTGGTATAACAAAAGACATGTAGGATGATTCAAAGTTGGGGGAGTGCATTGTGTAGAAAAGGAAATATCAAGGCATGGGTATATTTGCTATAGTATAGTGCATTTTTCTTGGAGGAAATTAATTATAATTTGTAGAAAGAAAAGATCCCTAAACAAGAAAAACCAGATACTTTAATGAACACGGAGAAATATAAAATGCATCTCTGCATGCCTTCATTATGCATAATCTAAAAATAGCAGCTCCCTAGAAACATCTATGAGCATAACAAGTTAAGGAGGTACTGTAACACCCATAAAAAATGTAAGCATTTCAATCCAATCAAATGCACCGAATGGTTGCACTAAGCCCTTGCATCACAATGATACAAAATTTGAGCCTCCTTTTCTATAAATACTTCGTAGACAGCCATTACAAAATGCTCCCTGTAGAACACACTCATTGCATGAATCAAATGATGCCATAGTTATTATATATCATCTGCAATGACATACCATTTAAATCTAAATCCTTCTTGATGGTTTGACTTAACTGTTCTTGGCCTTCTGCTACTGCTAACTGCTGGACTACCCTCCATTTGATCAATTAACTTTACAAGGACTTTGTTGTAAATAGTGGATTATTAAGATTAAAAATATTCTCAATATCACCGTACTTATTAGGAGAAAATATCTTTAAATTTTTTATATTTATATCAGCATATTTTTATTTACTTATTTGACAGAGTTTGATTGTTACAAATAGAGGTGATGAAAATATAATGTGTTATTGTTATAAATAAAATAATCTTTTATTTCCTTACATATTTCAAGTGACTTCTACAAGTCATTTCCACGCAAGCTAAATTATTGAGTGCCAGATTCTACTAGCTCTTAAACATTAGATGTTATCCCAATTTTCTCTCTAATGCATTTATTCATAATATTGTCTTGTGGGTCTCCACATCCATAGTAATATGTTCATCTTTGTGGTACTAAGTTTATTTTCTGGTTGGCTCTGGACCACCCAACATTCTGGGTCGTCTTATATTTCTGCAGTAAAAACTTTCCCTGAGGATTATTACATTTCATCCCCCCTGTGTGAATCTTACCATTTACACCACCCTCCATTTCCTCATTTTATATGATGGATACAAGATACTTGAACTGCCACCTAAGAAAAACAATTGGTATATTGTTGATTGCTAACTAATTTTGTCTTGTGTTCTAATTAACAACTAAAAAAATTTCTGCAGAGGTTTCAATAATATTCATTTAAGCTAAGAAACGGAGCAAAAAAGAAAATCAATTAAACATACCTGTTAAAATTAATTTAGATAGAACAGCAGCATTAGGAACCTTGGGAGATAAAATAGCTGGAGTGTCTAACACATAGATATTGGGATGGCTACCAATCTGAATGGAAAGCAGAAGTTTCAAAAGTGAGAAAAGCACAAAAGATGTACTAATTCACGTATGAGTGAACAAGAAGCAAAACAGGGAAGCAAGTATGGAGATCATAGTAACATAGATAGACCAACAAAGTGCACAATGGACATCAACCTTCTCTAAACATTCAAATACATGACTATTTTCTTCAACTAGAAATTTATCACTTCTAAACTGTTTTCTGATGTGCAAGTCATCTTATTAACCATGCCAAAAAATTTACTCCTTTATTTTCTAAGTATATTCTTAAAGTATACAGCAGTTGGCGATAAATAATCTACACATTGGAATAAGTAGGAAAAACACAGCCAACTTACATCCTCAATTATCTTTTAAATCAAGCACCATGGATATCAATAGTGGATAACAGCCTATGGCAGTGAGCCTAATGGTAGATGGCGTTGTAGAATAGAAGATAGACTTAAATCCATTTTTGGTGTTCAAAGTTTCATGAATGTGCACTTTTGACAAAAAGGATAAAAGTCACCCAACAAAGCAAAAAGGTCACCCAAGGAAGTGTCAAGACACGACATTAAAAAGCTAATCATCCTGCAGCCCAATATAATCATTTTCCTTGTTTGACAATCAGGTGTATACTTTAGTTTTTTCTTCTGAAAATTTCAAATTAACATTTGGCAAATCTTCCTCTGATTCCTCCTCATTAATATCTTCGGAATCTTTTTCAGCTCAAAGAACTTTTTGTTTACTAGTTGAAGAAGGCCCCGCCTTTGCCTCATTACGATGATATGCTCTCTCCCCGTAATCTCCCTCCAAAACCCACTCATGTCCAACTTCATCATCATTCATCTCTCCAACTAGTCACTCATTACATTCACCAATATCATCTCGAGTGTTTGATTATACTTGACATAAGCAAATTCCAGCAATCTTTTAATATTCAAGCCTACTCATTCACCTCTCCACTAATTACATTCACCAATCTCATCATCTCAAGTCTTTGATTATACTTGACACAGACAAAGTCATGAAATCTTTAATACTCAATCCCATTCTGTTTTTTAGTATGAATTTGCAACACTGAGATCATAATTACAAGATATGAAATTGAATACTTGCTCAAATAAGCTCCAATTATGTATGTAATATGACTTCTCTTGTGAAAATGCTTCTTCATCTTGTTAATGGTAAGAGAGCCAATTATGCATGATATTATTTACACAAAGCAACAGACAAGGCAAAGAAAGTGGTTAAGTCCTTTAATAATAATGCTAGTAAATATAAGGATGTGTTTGAAATCATTGATAAAAGATGGAATATTCAACTTCATCATCCATTACATGCAACTGACCACATTTTGAATCCAAAGGGCTTATGTAATAACCCACATACGAAATTTGTTAATTAAGGAGTTGTTTTCATGCATCAATAAGTTGGTATCTAGAGCAGAAGATCATCCTGGAGTTACACACTTATAAAGTAGCGGGAGATATGTGTGGGGGTAACATTGCCATATCAATGAGGAAAAAGTTCCAATACACAAAAAACAGAGCATGGGCATATGGTACATCAACTATCAAATTACAGCAACTAGCTATAAAGATCTTAAGTTTGACTAGTAATTTATCTAGTTGTGAATGTAATTCAAGTGTCTTTGGACACGTAATCAATTTAACTTTAAAAGTCAATAAACAATTTATCTTTCTTATTGTTATTCCTTAAATTTTTATCTCAGTGCAGCAAATTCATACTAAGAGAAGGAATAGGCTAAAGCATAAAAGATTGCATGACTTAATCTATGTAAAGTGTAATCAAGTACTCAAGTAAAGATTCGGCCTTAAGAATAAAGTTGATCCAATTAGCCTCAATGATATCAATAAATGTAATGAATGGCTAGTTGGTGAGATGAATGATGAATTTGAAGGTGAGAGGGGTTTTGAGGGAGATGACACACATTCTTGCAGAAATTTTTATAGGGCTTTCAAGGATTGAAGACCCTAGAATGTATACTACGAGTAACAAAAGGAACTAACCTTCAAATGGAGAGGGCACATATCTCAAAGAGCCTTGGAAAGAGGCAAAGAAGGGGCTTCTTTAACCAGGAAAGAAAAAGTGGTTTAAGTTGACGATTTGGAAGATATTTGTGGAGAGAAGAAATCCAAGGAAAATTTGTCAAATTAATGTGTCATTGTGTCCTAACTTAATGGATGACTTTTATCTTTTTTGTTACCATTTTTATGATTTGTTAAGCCTATGACTCTACGTGAGGAGATTATTCTAGACCTTGTTTTTGGTGGTTTAAGTGGTTAAATCTCTTCTCTTGATAAAAGAATCTTGCTAGCTTACCTAACATGAGTATCTTTCACAAGCATATTATATATCTGGTAATGTAAGATACCTAAATGGAGCAAGTATGTACACCAAAAACCTATCAAGACTTAAAATTATCACTCATCACTTATTGTTCTGTTAACATGCACCTACCAAGAGTTAAAATTATCATTCATCACTTATTTTCTGTTAACATGATGAAAATGAGATTCTTAAAAAAAATGACCAGAGGGAGAATGAGACTCTAATTTTCCATAATCATATCAGAGGCTAATTAAGAGTTTCGGTATCCTTCGGCATGACAGAATAAACTGATACCACATTATGGAAGATTATATAATATATAAAGAAAACAAATTGCTAACCTTAAAACTTCGAATGTCTTTAGTCTCTCCTGGCTCTGAACTCACAGTTGCATGCTTTAACTTTCCTTTTTCTATAAAATAAAAAGTGACAAGAAAAAAAGTTCTATAAAATAAAACAGAAAATTTGTGAATATATATATATATATATATATCCACAGGTGTTTCTCACGAGTTGAGCATGTCATTTAGCCTGTTCTACTAGAATTTTAATAATAATTTGAATACCTGCAGCACTGATTCTTCCCACTTGATGCAAGGCATTGGTAAGTGCCGACTTACCAACATTTGGAATCCCAATTAACATTACTGTAGCAGTATAATCATTGCCACATTGATCATCTCTCCTCAATTGACTCACTTGGCGTTGTATAAGGCTTAGAAGCTACCTAAAAGCAACAATCCTTATCAGTAATTTAGTTCATGAACAACTATAAAATCAGTATCTATTACAAAATAATAATAATAATAAATTAAAAAAAAAAGTTTATATATCAATGCAGATAATTGTATGTCATCAGTTGCAGAGGAAAAAAAATTTGTCTCGTATTTTACCAGTTAAAACGTAGGAACTAGGAGCTCCAATACCGAATATAAAAACTCACAAAGTCAAATAAAAAAGTCCAATAGGAATCTCTAATTGATAGATTGTGCTTACTGCTTAAAAGAAAACAAAGGTCAAGAGGAGCAGCAGCAATACAGACAAACGTTTCAGAATCTCTAACTGATTGTTGTACTTGCTTACTGCTTAAAGTGTTAAACAATTTCTCAGTACTATTCATGTGTGCTACAGACTAAACTACAGATGCATCTTATAGAAATCTATTCAAATCAATTTAAACAGATTGTACACAACAGTAAGATTCAAAATTAGAAACTTGGTTCCATGTGCTTTAACATTTTATAAACAGCACCAAACATCATTATAAATAAGACCATTCATTCCTGAGGCTCTTTGGAAGAATGCACAAAAAGGGAACAAACTGTTTACCTGTCTGATGTTCTCCTTGTTATGAGCATTGACTCCACAACATACGCAGTTCCTTTCCCTAAAATATTCCATCCATACCTATTCACAAAACATTTATTAAAACAAACAAAATCATTAATTAATAAATCTAAAAGGAATACAATTTCACTAATCCCTCCGAATGATTATTTGATTGAGTTTGGTTAAACTCCACAAATCAATTTGTTAGAATAGTTTATCAATTCAATTACTAATTTGGTTAGCTAGTTAGCCTACATGGCGTTATTGATTACTCTAGTTAGTTTAACTCCCTCGAGAGCTTCTCTGTAGAAGCACATTACTAATTTGTTCGCACACAACTTTTCTCATCTAATTTAATTTTCTTTTAACACAACTCTCAGTTTTCTCTGCTACCTTGTTTTGCAACGAAATACACTGAAAACCACACTCCAGAAGAAGAATTCTGAGGTACTCTGACAGTCCTATGTTATTTACTTATTTATTTTTATAAATTAATGCTTCAATTTTAACTACATGTTTGGTTTAATTTCAATAGCATGTAACATGAATGTGAAAATTTAGAAATGTTGAACACATTAGACCAAAATGCAAAGACTAAAAAACATGTTCCTCAAACTTCCACGATTATTTACATATTAGACAGCGAAATTTACACAAACCTTCAAAACAATTGAAGAAAATGAAAAACCTAGAAAAGAAGCCCTACCTTCACATTCGATGCACCTGCAAGATCCATTTTGTTGAGCGCTATGATATGTTTCTGGGAGAGTGTGTAGTTTCTGAGTATCTCGCATTCGGAGGACAAGGGAATCTGAAAAAACGAAAGGAATAGTAGAGCGTGTTAATGAGTTAAAGAAAAGGAATAATGATTGGTTAAAATGAGTAACAAACAGACCCTTGCATCTCTCACTTCGACGACCAGATTCGCCAACGGAATTCTTTCGGCGATTGCACCAGAAGCAGCCGCCATAAAAGAATCGCGCCATGCTCCCTTGCTTCTCAAATCTTCCAAAACCGCTGTGCCAATTCGTCTGCCCAAACGCGTCGCTACCATATGCTCGAATTAAGGCAGAGTTTGTTTTGCAAAACTTGCTTCTCATATGCATTTATGATAAAAACACCCATGTCCAGACATAAGGCACGAATTATTATTTTTATTTACTAAATTAAGAAAAAGTTGAATATTTTTACTTAAAAATATATTGATAGATAATCTTTGATACATAATATAAAGATTTGCTTAGACAAAATTAACGTATATAATCTTAAATTGAATAAGACTTTTTTTAATCTAGTAAACAGGACTTCTTACATTGTCTCACAAAGCTATCTGATGATCAATAGTTTATAAACACTTATAGTAAGTTTGGATTTGTACTAAACCTCTCTTCAACGTAAAAATCATACAAAAATAAAAAACATCAAAGCTATTATTTCTAAAAGAAAGTTGATTACGTTTAACGCCACTCAATTCCAAACATGCCCTTAATATTCAAGAATTATATCAGTTTGCAATTAATTATTTTTTATCAGTTTGCCCTTATGATTTGTAAATTGAGCATTTGGTCTTTGTAAAGGGAAAACCCTTGGAGAAAATCCTCCTTGGTTATGTTCTTTTGCAATCAATCAAGAAACACAATCCTTCCTTTTCTAAATTTTCTGTTCTCAGATCCTCGCATCAAAACATGATAGGAGCAATTGCATAATGTTGAAGTCCTGGTTCCATCAAAATTAAACAAATCAGAAGAGAACAATCTGCAGGAATGTGGCACTTTATGCATGAAATGCGAAACTCCTTCAAAAGGGTGGTGTCTCCTCATCTATCTTACAATGACAAAGTCCTGTTAGGATCAAAAACTCAAGAACTCAAATCCATATCAGCAGCACCTAGACAAGAAGCCACAAATTCAACTTCATCCTTTTTCCCACAATACTCTTTCATGTCATTTCATTTCCCTTCTAGTTTCTTCCCCAGGAAAAAGACCATTGTGATGAAACAACATCATGCCAAAACTATATGAGCACCATTTGTGATGAAACAAAATCATGACGAAATTTCATCACTCCCCATTCTTCAATTTCCCTTTGGCATTTCATCACTGCACTCATCCCTTTCATGTTACATCATCACACAATGCCAAACATCATGATTCAGAATGCAGAAACCAACTACTGCAGCCAGACACTTTGATGGCATTTTCCTTCTATATGATACAAAACAACATTATGCCAAACTCACATGAAGCTAATTCATCAACACATGATTCCAATGATCACACCTCAGAATACACAACCCAACTGCTTCCGGCGGCTGCCCTCACCCCCTTCTCCTTCATCTCCCTCCTCACCCTCTGCGCCTCCTCCATCCTCCCCACACCCGCATAAATCTTCCCTAACAGCACAAAATTACCAGCATTCCCCGGCTCCACCTCCGCCAACGCCCGCGCCGCAACCTCCGCCAGCCTCAACTCCCCAAAATTCCTACAAGCCCCAAGCAGCGCCCCCCACGCCTTCGCCGTCACCTCCACCGGCATCCCCCGAATCACCGCATACGCCTCCTGCAACCTCCCCGCTCTTCCCAAAACATCCACCAAACACGAGTAATGATCACTCCCGGGCTCCACCCCATACTCCCCCCGCATCCTCGCAAAAAACCACAGCGCCTCATCCGCTAAGCCAGCATGACTGCAAGCCTTCAAAACCCCGAGAAACGCAACGCCGTCAGGCCGCACGCCGGCGGCCTCCATCCGCCGGAAAATCTCCAGCGCAGTCTCGGCCCGGCCGTGGAAAGCGCAGGTCGAAATAAAACTGCTCCACGCCACCACGTCCTTGTCCTGGTCCCTCATCGTCGAAAACATGAAACTGGAACAACGAAGAGAGCCGCATCTTCCGTAGGCTTCGACCAGCGCGCTGCTGAATTGGTGGTGCGGGTGGATGGAGTTCCTGACAGCGTAACCGTGGATCTCTTTGATTAGGTTAAGCGCGGCGAGGTTGACGCAGGCGGGGATGAGGGACAAAAGCGTAATTAGGCGCGGTTTGAGGTTGTGGAGGTGCATTTGGCGGTAGAAGGAGATGGATTGGAGGGGATAGGAGGGAGCTAGAGCGGAGATGATGGGATTGAAGGTGGAGTCGGTGGGGGTAGCGTCGAGGGAGTGGAAGAGGCGTAGGGCGAGGGAGAGGTTGTTGTTGTGGGCGTGAAGGGAGATGATGGAGTTCCAGACGACGACGTTTCGGTGAGGGTGGGGGGTTTGGAGGAAGAGGTGGTGGGCGAGGGGGAGGGAGAGGCGGGAGCCGTAGAGGTGGAGAAGGGCGGAGGTGACGAAGGGGTTGGAGAGGAGGGAGGACTTGGCGGCGTGGGCGTGGAGGGAGGTGGCGAGGAGAGGGAGGTTGAGGGCGGTGCAGGACTTGAGGGTGAGGGAGAGGAGGTGGGGGTCGAGGGGGAGGAGGAGGGTGGAGTGGAGGTGGTGGAAGAGGGAGATGGCCAGGTCGTGGCGGGAGTTGGACACGTGGCAGGACATGAGTTTGGTGTAGTGGAGTAGGAGCTGGTGGGTGCCGGAGTACCACACCATCGTTCACTGTCTATGACCACCAAAGGGTTTCGATTTCTAATGCTCAAACCCTGTCGTGAAGTTCATAATTCCACAGTGCATTCACGTATACCAGAGCGTGGTACAAAAAACCTCTCTGACCACATTGAGCTTGAGGACATCTAGGAAGGAGAAATCGAAGACACTCTCATGCATCCCTTTCTCGTGTCAACGAGTAATATATCTTTTGCATAAACGGAGTGTTTTGTGTGACTTCCTGGATAGGCCTTGCATTTTCCAGATTCAATATAAGTATTAGAAAATAGGATTATATGTGAATTTCGTGATTCTACATTTCTCTGTAAGTATTTTTTTCACTTTTAATTTAATTATTTTTGCACTTTTAATTTAATTAATGTTTTGTTTGGATGATAGAGAAATAGAGAACCTAAGTTAATACAATGAGACACTTGAATGAAAAGTTAATAAAAATGAGTAGAGTTAATAGTCATGGATGTAAAAAAATAATAAGTTAGGAAAAATTTATTTTACCTTTAGGATTTATACCAATATTTTTGGTTTATTAATTATTTTGCAGAGTGTTATTTACGAATAAGTTAAATATTTTTCTTTTATACCAAGACTTTTTACTGTATTGATTAATTTTCAAAATATTCAAATAAAGCATATATTAAAATCGAGAATTGTAAAGTTATTATGAAAGAAAAAACATAAACGCTGTGTTTGGTTCTGGTCATCGATTGTTGACGACGACGGATTTGCGAAGAATATGATTGTTTGATTCAATAGATTTACGGTGATTTATGAGCGCGGAAACAAGGGAAGGGCTGAGATTTTAGTCTCTGCAATAAGCAAAGAAATAGAACGTCAATAATCCAGAAAGACATAACTAACCTTAATTTAACATATTTAATATTAAATTTTTACAAAACATAATTAATTATAATTTTAATTTATATTAACTTCTAACAATTATTATATATATAAAATATAATTAATTATATATTATTATGAAAGAAATATATTTATACATAATATAATATATATAATAATAAATAACATTAAAAAATAAAAATAATAAATATTATTTAAATTTTATAATAAAAATATTAAATAATATTGGTGATAAAATAAATATTAGTAATTATTAATGATATAAATATATTTTAGTTTAATAAAAATCAAAAGAGTTATTTAATATTATTATTTTTATTATAAAATAATAATATTACTTAAATTTAATATAGAAATTATTTTAAAAAATTCTAATTTTATAATTTCATATTTTAAAAATTAATTATATTTAATAAATTAATTATTTTTTATTATAAAATTAAATTTTAATTTACAAATAAATACCTATTTTAATATTTTTATAAACTTTTTAAAATAAATTATCAATTACATAAATAAATAAATTATATTTTATTTTTATTATAAGGATAAGTTTGTAATTTTATAATTTTATATATTAAAAAATATTAAAATATCTATCATATCTATCATATCATTCACAAATTTTTATAAACTTTTCACTCAAATCCTATCATCTTTCGTTTAATCCAAACAACTCAATTTTTCATACACTTTCATCTTAAATCAACTCAAATCCACTCCCTCAAATCCCCTCCTCAATCCAAACAAACCCAAAATGAAGGTTGAACTTGTGTATTAGGAATTTTGTAAAACTTATCATAAGGAAGTTTAAAGTTTCACATACAACTCTCAAGCAAAGTTCTCTTTAATAATAGATTGCACCTAATGGCAACATCTTATGTATTGTCTAAAATACTTTTTAAAGTTAGTTTTTGTAAATTTCTCCTTCAAATAATACAGACTAATAACATGCAATATAAGAATGATAAACAATTATAGATATTTATATAAGATATTTTTATATTAGTTCGTTAATACAATCAAGGTTCTTTAATGCAGAGTATCACTGCATAAATATAAATATTATTTGAACACAATCACTTTAGGTTAAATACAAGTATTATTTGAATCCAATCACTCATAATTAAATATGTGTATTGTTTAAAAGCTCATCATTTCTCGCTAAATAAGAGTATTGTTTAGAATACAACTACCATTGGCTAAGATCAAATATTCTTTCTTTGAGCCGCAACTACTCCTAATTAAACACGAGTATTATTTGGAACACAACCATTTTTGTTTAAACCAATTTATTAAATAAAAGTTATGATTTATAAGATCACATGTTGCTAACTGAAAGAGGATAATATTATAAGATGGATATCAAATGATAAACAATCTTTTATGTTGTTGTAAATACACTTAGTGTTCTTGCTGACAAACTAGGTTGGTAAAGTGTTCTAATGTTTTTGTCATGGTTAATGATATTGTCAACCTTTCTTCTTCAAAGAAAACTTCTTTAGATAAAGTTGAGAAGAAGGAGTTGTTGTGAGACAAATTGAAGTTCTTCTTCTTCTTCAATAATTGTTTGTCCATACTTAGAGCTCATTGACTCATTAAATATTTTTTACTTAGCATTAGCACACCTCTTCTTTAAACAACACTCTTATACAAAACATTACTTATCAAACCTAGGTTAGAAAACTTTATCCTGAAATGAAGAAAAAACAGGGACCATGCATGATTGAAAGTCTTTTCATAGCATACATCCTAACATATCAAAGGAGTTGTTGGAGTAGAACATGTTTAAAAAGGTTCTTCAAAGGATCTTGACACTTCAAAAGCAAGATCCTTTTAGAAAAATGAAGAAGCAAACATTTTCTACATATATAAAATAAAAATTAAAATATTCAGATAAGAATTAAAATATTCAACATGTACTATGAATAATGCTATATATCAATATCATTTATCCAAATAATTATAAAAATATACTTTGTGTCTGATGAACAAATGAAGTACTTGCATATGATCTAATGTTTTATAAAGACATGTTTTATACTTTTCTGTAAGAGCTTAATCAAAACAAACTTTTTTGTAGAAGCTTAATCAAAACAAACTTGGGGTTTGTTATACTATGTTCTAATACTTATTCTAAATATTGGTACCAAAATGTCTACATTAATGTGCAAATGTTAACATATTTATAAAGTTGTAAATAATACTCATGTTAAACTAGGAATAATTGTGTTCAATAGTGGTTGAATGTTCACTTGAAATGAATTTTTATTTATTTTGTTCCATTCACAGATGATTTGTACTTGATGTTTCAATCTTTTCATTTTGTTTAATCACTTTTGCTTTATTAACGATAATTTGGAGGGATCGAACAATTGCAAAACTTTCTTAATTGATTCCGGATGTTTGGGAGGGATCAATGTGAATCGTCCTAGGCTCATTTGGTAAGTTATTGTGAGTAAAATTAAGTTAGTAAAAATGAGTAGAGTTAATAGTGGATGTAAAAAATAATAATACAAGTTAGGAAAGGAATTATTTCACCCCTATGTTTTATACCCATATTTTTGGTTTATTAATTATTTTGCAAGAGTGTTATTTACAAGTAAGTTAAATATTTTTCTTTCATACCAAGATTTTTACTGTATAGATTAATTTCCAAAATATTCAAATAAAACATAGATTAAAATCGAGAATTGTAAACTTATTGTGAAAAACAGAAGAAAAAAAATAAAGGGAAATATTGAATTGTGTATTAAAGCAAGACAGACGACTATGAAGCAAGTTTTCTAAAAGATTATATCTAATGAATAATTGTCAATCGCAACTTTAGATGTATTGTCTAAAATATTCTTCAAAGTTAGTTTTTCTCAATCTCTCATTCGAAGATTAGATACAGACTAGTAACATGTAGTATAAAAGGAATAAGGGATTATAAATATTACAGAAGATATTTTTATATTGGTTCGTCAACACAATCAAGGTTCCATTAATGCAAACTATCACGACATAGATACACATATTATTTGAATGCAATCACTTCTGGCTAAATACGAGTATTGTTCGAAAATCCTATCATTCCAAGCTACACACGAGTCTTGTTTGGAAGTCAACCACTTTAGGCTAAACAAGAGTATTGTTTAGAATGTAACTACTCATCGATTATTCTTTTGAGCCGTAACTATTCTTGACTAAATGCAAGTATTATTTGAAACACAATCACTTTTGTCTACACAACTTCGTTAAACAAAGGTTATGTTTTATAATATCACATGTTGCTGACTAAAAGAGGATAACATTATAAGATAGATACAAGATGATAAACATTTAGGTTGTTGTAAACACACTTAGTGTTCTCCCTCATACACTAAGGCCAAAGGATTGGTAAAGGGCTTTAATGTTCTTATCGTGATTATTGTTATTGTAGTCACTAACCTTTCTTCTTCAAAGAGGACTTCTTTAGATAAAGTCGAGAAGGAGTCGTTGCAAATCTCCTTGGAATCGTTGTGAGAAAAATTGAGGTTCTTATTCAACAATTGTCTATCCACACTTAGAGCTCAGAGACTCATTAAATGTTATTTTCTTAACATTAATTGCACATTTCTTCTTTAAGCAACACTTTTATATACATTCTAACACAATCAGAGGAGTTGTTGGCATGGAACATTTTAAGCGAATTCTTCCAAAGATCTTAGTATTGTCACTTCAAAAACAAGATCCTTTTGAGAGAATGAAGAAGCAAATGTTCCATGCATGCATAAGATAAGAATTAAAATATTTAACATGTAATATGAATGCTTAACTCTATGTATCAATATCATCTACCGAAGTAGTTAAGCAAATATAAGTTACTTTGTGTTTGTTAAAAGATAAAGTACGTGCTTCTGATTTGATATCTTGCAAAGACATGTTTTACACTTTAATGTAAGTCCTTAATGAAAACAAAGTTAAGGTTTGTTAGATAATGTTCTAATACTTATTCCAAATATTGGTACCCAAATATTTACAATAGAAAACATATTGATTTACAATTGTTCTTACACAGGTCAAGTAGGTCTCTTCCTTCACTGTGTTGCTGTTGTCTTAGTAGATTTGATGTTGGAACAATTAGACGTGAGTACAACTTTTTTGCATGGAAACCTAAAGGAGAATGTCAACATGCAGCAACTTGGGAGTTTTGTTGAATAAGAAAGGAGGGTGTGTCTTTTGAAGAAATCATTATACGATTTAAAACAGAGTTTGAGGCAGTAGTATAAAAGATTTGTTAACTTCCTAAGGTAGATGAAGTTCCAAAGGAACAATTATGATAGCTATGACCACATCCTCAAAAGAGGAGAAGGGTCTTGTTATTCTCACTCTTATATGTAAACAATATGCTTATAGCCAACCAATATGAAAATGATTTGAAGGAGCTCAAAGAAAAATTAAGATTAGAATTTGAAATGAAGGATCTTGGTTTCATGAGATGAATACAAGGGATAGACGTATAGAGAAATCAGATGGTTAGGATACTAAGTCTGTCTCAACAGGGATACTTACAGAAGGTTGTTGAGAGGTTTAGTATGCACGAATATAAACCTGTGAGAACACCTTTGGCACACCACACAAAGTTCTTAGTTACCCGAACCCCTAACTCAGAGGAATAAAAGGAGGAAGATGAAGACTACTCAGATGCTAATGGAGTAGGAAGCTTCATGTATGGAATAGTTAGTAGCAAACCAGATCTGGCGCATGTTGTTAGTGTGGTCAGCAGATTCATGACAAATCATGAACGTGTTCATAGGGAGGCTTTGAAGTGGGTGTTGAAATATTTGAATGGAACAGTATCGTCTGGTCTAATGTATAGACAGTCTACCCAAAACAGAGATACTATAGATAAGTTTGTAAGCATTGATTATGCACGAAATGTTGATACCAAAATGTCCCTTTCTTTGTATGCTTTCACATTGTTTGGAACTACAGTTTGATGGAAATTTAGTCTGCAATCAATTGTGACTTCATCTACTATCCAAATAGAATATATCGCATTCACAAAGAGGGTAAAGGAGGTACTGTTGTTGAAGAGGATGATTGGAGAGTTGGATATTGAGCAGGTCTATGTGACCATTGATTATAAGAGTCAAAGTGTCATACATCTAGCTAATCATCAGATCTACCATGAGATGACGAAACACATAAACATTAGACTACACTTCGTCATAAGCATTGTTGAGTCTAAGGAAGTTAAAATTGGTAAGATAGCCTGAGAGATGAATCCCAAAGGTTTGTTTTCGAAATCCTTGCTAAGATCGATGTTCAAATGACGTGTAGAACTGATTAATTTTTGTTTGGGAAAAATGGAAGATGAAGTTGGGAGCTCTTATATAATTTGGAGTCAAGGAGGATAATTGTGATGATTGGCTCTAAATTATGTTAGAAGATCTGCCAAAGAGCTCAATGAGACAATGTCTGATGGTCTACTAGAGACTATCTAATAGTGTTAAGACTAATTAAACAGTCTATTAAGTCTTTATTGAAACTTTCTTAACAATTTTCCTTAAATATTTTGTCTATTATTCCGTTAACATAGATCATTATGTGTTTAAATAGTATAATGTATCTTGGTAGATTCTATGTATAGAACTTTTGAGTACTAATAAAGTGTTTTCTTTTAACCTTGTCATTGTATTTTCTTGCTTGTTATTGTTGCGAACCAACAAATTGTATTCCTTCCAAAAGCAACAACTATACAACTATAATAGACTCAAACAAGAGAAAAGTTGCACCAGCTAGAAACCAATTGCAACCTATTGGCGAGAAGACCTCGAGATTTTATCACTTTTTAAACTGTACATAATATATATACACGCACACATAAAAGGTGTGTATTTCTCTGAAAATTATAGAGCTCAACAATGAATGCATAAGCATGGCAGTAAGGTCTTACAATTCAGTGTGCACTCTAATTGAAACAAAGGCAACACACTGAGGTAGTATGTATGCATGGCCAACTCGAATACCCAGGATCAAAATTAAAGGCAAGGCAAGCTTTCAGAATACCTGTCCATACATGATAATGAAAGCAAGGATCAAAGTTTTAGCATGCTAGTGTCACTACAGTGGGAGAGTGGCCCTGGTCTACCATAGGAGTCCATAGTGAAGCTAGTGCAAGTCATAGTTGACCAAATAGTTAGCTAAAACAGTTTCGGCGGCACCAAATTCAAAATAATGACCATCCCTCTATAATTTATCTCAGTATATCGAGGTTGACTGCTACGTATGGTATCCTCCTCTTCTATGTCCCTCTCCATCATCTAGAAAATAAAAAATAAAGGAACCAGAAACATAGTCAATTACTTCTTAAGTAAATAAACTCAAGTTCGTAAAAGGATATAAATAATAAAAGGACTGATCTACTGACAAGTTAGTACAGGCTTCTCTCCTTTTGACGTAATAAACTAGAAGAAAACGAAATATATATATGTATATATTATTGAAAGTAAAAAGATGTCAACCGGCAGTAATTAAACACCTACTTTATCTATCTATGACTCCAAAATTAGGGTTTTATGTTGCAAAGTCGCCTAATTGCAATGAGTCCTAGCCCACATTACTTAGGGCCTCTTTGGGCTACCTTCAATATGCAGTGCGTGTTTAGTTCCATATTGAGAGGAGATAAGGCCACTGAAATCCTTACGAAGTTTGAGCAATACTCACTGTGGAGTCAGACCTTATGCCCAAATTCTTATGCAATTTCAAAGCTTAGCTTAAATTTATTGTTGGGTCAACTGCATTACCATGCTTACCAAAATTTTTTCATGCTCTAGATGCTTACCATGCGCTAGATCACTGTAATCGCCAAGAAAAATATGCTTACCAATTATTTTGCAAAAGGAACAAGAAAAAAATGACAGAAACCTCTGCTGTAGAAGAAAGAGATAATCCTAGTACACAAATCTAGTATACTGTGAATGATTCCTTGTCTTCCTCTAACAGAAATTGATTACAAACAGTCCCGAGCTTTTTCTGTCTAGCTAGGATAAATGTAGTTATTTTAATTGAATATGCTATTTAAATAAGTCCTTTGATCAATGACAAGCAATTCAACAGAAACACTCGAGATACATTTCATTCTCAGTATTTAAGAACTTCTAGCCATCTTTCAAGCTACAAGATTATGCATCCAACAAAAACAAAAATTCCGACACTTCAAGTTACCCATCAGCATATTTGTCTAAATTTCATCACAAGCATTCATATCAATGTCATCCCTCAGTTTTTGCTAATATATAGTTCACTCACCATATAAATTAGGGACTACTAAGGTCATATACACCAATTTGCTAAAAAATACAAAATAAAAACATATTGATACCAATCAGTTGCTCCAAAAATATGTAAAACTGCAGGAGTCATGGTACCTTTTTGGCATTGGAGGTGGTTGCCATTTCTCTGATCTGACTTCTCTCCAATGACCAAAGGACAACCTTAAGTCTTACCATGCATTAGGCCTCTAGGGTTTCAACATTAGAAAATCTCAAGCTCACAAAAGCAGGTCCCCAACGAGTCCCTTGTTTCTAACCTCACCACACTGCCAGATACAATCTGCTTCAGCATCAGAAGGCTGGTGGAAAGTTCGCAGAATGAGCCGTGAAGTTAGGCCACTAATATTTTCTGTGTGGCTTCATCTCAATGTGTGGTCTCGTTAAACTAAGAGCTTTGCCTAAGCCTGACAACACTACGGACCAGTAGGCATATTCCCAAATGAGAACATCCGTCACCTTTTCTACAGGTTGTAGTTGACAAATCTCAGCTACCCTTTAAAGCAATAATAAGTTCAAAGAGCAATGACTTGATGTTGTTTAGGTACACCACATCTCACATGGTAACCTCAGAGGCCACATCTTTTTATCTTCATTTCATGACAATTCTCGTCTAGCATTATCGTTTGGGTAAAATTTCACCTTTCATTACATTGTCCAGTAATCAAGAAAATGTAGCAGGAGTATGAAATTGAAGCCTGAAGGATTAGCTGTTGGTTCGATATGCATATTTTTCCCATGCTTCCTATTGTCTTCTTTGCTCCTATCTGTATCTCTGTTATGCTAGAACTAATAATATATTCAGCAACTGCTCTATTTCCAACAATCCTGTCAATTTAATCGTCAGGATTTTCTGATGTTTTATGTAATAGTGGAGTGGAAATTGATTTTGGAGATGATTAGAGCTTTTATATAACAGTGGAATGCATTAATAATGTATATTACATGATTAAACTATAAAGAGCTACTATCATCACCTTTTATGGTGGGAACGGTGCATAGAAATATGAAGGAACAAGTTTGCTCAAGCTTTCAAGTCTAAATTGATGAGTAGATATATTTTTTTATTTCAGGAAGTGATGGGCATTGGGTAAGCTACAATTTTCCTTTCCTTCATAAAATAAATTACTCTTTCTCTTTGACTCCTTACAGTCAGACAAACCGGCCCTACCATCTAGCTTTAGGGATAAAACCAGTGAACAAGTTGTGTCCCTTAAAACTAGTTCAGTAATTACTCTTATAATCTTAATTGCAGTAAATTAGACCCTAGAGCTCTTAAACGTCTATTTATTTGTTATCCTTCAAACCAAAATGGGTACAAATGCCATCATCGTCATAGTCATTATGTTTTTATCATCATGGATGTCACCTTTCATAAAACAAAATTCCTTTTTGCCGGTCCTCTACTCCAAGAGCTCTCCTTCCTATTATTACCATATTTATATTTGCAAGATGTTTAAGATCTAAATGATGAAATCACCACAAATAGGATCAAGTCAACCCACAATGAGAAAGAAGAAGAGAAATCCTATTACAAAAAATATCAAAGAAGGAAACAACCCACTTTGACTCTAGACAAGAAGACTTGATTGACTCAGGTGAGGATCCCTAAAGATAACAGTGCGGAGGTTAAGTGTTGTCAAGAATTTACCCATTGCATTGTGAATGGAAAAGGATCATGTGTTAAATATTCTCTTTCTCAATATGTCAACATTGATAATGCCTCTATTAAACATCAATGTTTTATTTTTATCATTGATGCCACAAAATTCTTACCTTAGTCTAAGACGCCGTGAAAAGTGAACATTGGACTCAAGCCATATGAGAGGAGATGAATGTAATGAAAAGAAACTCAACATAAGAGGTTGTTCACAAACCAAGAGACAAGAGGGCTATAGAGTGCAAAGGATATTTACAGTGAAATATAAGGCAGATAGGACAATACACAAATATAAAGTCAGATTGGTTGCAGAGAGATATGCTCACAGTTATAGAACTATGAGGAAACATTTGCTCTAGTAGCAAAGACGAATGCAGTTTGAGTGTTTCTTGCTCTAGCAACTCATTTTGGTTGGAACTTACACCACTTGGATGCAAAGAATATCTTTCTTTACAGAGCTTTAGAAGAAGTGTAAATGGAGATTCCTCTAGAATTTGAAACTCTAGTGGAAGGGATAATGTGCATCTCCTAAAGAAGGCCCTATAAGGGCTAAAGTAATCTCCAAGAGCGTGGTTTGAGAAATTTACGAAAGAAATGGTTTCCTTAGAATACAAGCAAAGTCAAAGAGATCATACTTTATTCATAGAGCACTTTGTTACAGATAAACTCCCTATGTTGTTGGTCTATGTGAATAGTATGATTATTGTAAGACATGATCAAGCAGAGAAATCAGTTTTACAGGAAAATCTAGCAGCCCAATTTAAAATGAAAGATTGGGAAAACTCAATTGTTTCCTTGGATTAGAGGTTACTTATTCCAAAAAGGGATTTTTATCTCCCAAAATTATAAAATTGAGATGCAGAACCTCAGAACCTATTCAACAAAATTATAAAATTGGAAGCGAGGAGAACTCTCGTATAGAAAAGACCAAACGAGATTGGTAAGAAAACATATTCACCTATCACACACAAGACTAGACATTGTTTATGCAGTTAGTGTGGTAAGTCATTTATGCATGATTCAGGAGAAAAACATGGAAGCAATTGTCAAAATTCTATAGTACTTAGGAAAAAGGGTTACTATTCAGGAAAAAAAAAAACACTTTGACCTAAAGATATATACTGATTAAGACTATGCAATTTCTGTTACAACAGAAAATTCTACCCTAGGTATTGTATGTTTCTAGGAGAAAATTTGGTAACTAGGAGAAGTGAAAAACAAGATAGTGTATCTTGTTCTAGTGCACAAGCTGAATTTTAATTCATTACTCAAGGTGTATGTGAAGGAGCTTTTGAATGAAAATCATATTAGATGACCTTAGCGTAAAGGTTGACACCCTTATGCAATTGTACTACGATGACAAGTCAGTCATGAACATTGCTCATAATCCAGTATGACATACTAGTACAAAACTTATCAAAATTGACAGACACTTCAGCAAAAATAATCTTGACAGAGATCTTGTGATTAAAACTTATGATCTTACAGAACTTCAAATACCAAACATTTTCACTAAGGGGCTTCTTCGGGACAGATTTCAGGAACTTATAGGCAAGTTGGGAATAATCAATGTTCATTACTAACTTAAGGAGGAGGGTTGTACATAATAGATTATTAGGATAAAAATATCTTCAATATTTCCATGTAATTAGCAGAAAATATCTTTAGAATTTTCCTATTCATTTCAGCATATTTTTATTTACAAATATAGATGATGAGAATGTAATTGGTATAATTGTTATCAATAAAATAACTATTTATTTCCTTGCATATTTCAAGTGTAAACGTGTGTGTTTTGTGGGTAGTTTACCCCACAATGACCAACCTCAGTCCGCCTTATCAACCAACCAATCAGCAAGCAAAATCAAATGTAAGACTCAAATTTTCGAACTGATAATAAAATGAAGAAAAAAAAACTGAACCAGTTAAAAGGCATTCCTCATCATCCACCAAATACTACAAGGTTTCTCCAGTACTAATCCTTTCTAGTGAAGCTATGTGATAGAAACCCAATTAATGAATCGAGCAGCCCAAAGCAAGAGAGGCCCAAACCCAATATTTGGAAAGTGTATACACGTAGGAATAAGGGGGTAAAACCAAAAGTCAGTTACTGAGAGGCGCTGAGCTGTCGAGGAGGTGGGGGTATTGAACTTGTAATAAGGGAGAGAGAGAGGGGGGGTTAGTTATGGAGAATATTATGGGAGATTAGGACAGAGAAGCAATTTCTCTGAGGAGCTCCGGCTCTGGACGTTTGCTTTGTATTGTCATTTTCGTTTTCCTTAACAGAATACATTTATCATATTATTCCCTTTCTATCAATTGGTCCGACCTGCCGGATACACTGGGCTCAACGGAAATTTTTTTTTTCTTCTCTATGCCACCAAAAATGACGGTCACTGATCGTGTCGAGGCACTGGAGGCTAAGGTTACAGCATTGGAGAATTCTCTGAAATCATCTATGGAGGACTTCAAAGAGACGCTTCTTCAAGAGATGAGTAAAATACTTGACCATCGCACCAACGACGATCATAACAGCGGTCATAATAACAGAGGGAGCTTGGGGGGTGACAATTCCTCTGCAAGTGGTGGTAAAGGGGTGCTAACGTTGGAGAATCCAATGGAGGAGTACCGGTTGGCGGCACAGAAAGTCGAGCTTCCATTGTTCGACGGTAGAGATCCAGTTGGGTGGATAACTCGTGCAGAGACATATTTCGAGGTGCAAAACATTTCGGATGCGGTTAAAGTGAAGTTAGCAAAGTTGAGCAT
>Ga0099825_1002788_pt1 | contig 23324 bp, 7 predicted proteins | sample SiratroredBW_FD_76838 | JGI IMG/M metagenome (GOLD analysis project Ga0099825, IMG submission 76838) | Root nodule microbial communities of legume samples collected from California, USA - Siratro red BW | ecosystem: Host-associated > Plants > Roots > Nodule | place: USA: California | collected... | reverse complement strand
TTTGAATTGAAGTGGAATGAATGTTTATGTATGGTATGATATAGTATCAATGTTTGTGAATGATGTGGTGTGTGACCGTGACATAGTATCTTCATAGTATCTTCAGGAAAGGAGATACCCGTGTTGAGATTATTAAGACGTGCATTGTTTGGGGATTCGATCTATCTAAGGAGATATCTTGACTCTACTGGTACATTAGATTCATATAGATGAAGTTTACCAGTTGGTGAAGAGTCGAAGGAGGTTCATATGGCTATGTCCGAGGTTTGAAATATGAGCTGATCGGAATAGGACATATGGATTAACCTTGCGCATATGGGAACTGTACCCGAGGTTTCAAATAGGAATTGATCGATACAGACTGTATCTGAGGTTTGAAATATGAGCTGATCGGAACAGATGGATGGTATATGACAAGTGCACACCTCTTAGTCTAACTCAATGCACGCGTGTCTTCCGGAAGTAGAGAGTCTAGTGTCTTTGTTTGTGATTCAGTGTATGTATGATGTGAGATGAATTATGAAAGATTAAATTGTTGTTGTTTTGTTGAGATAGAAATCCAATTTATGAAAATATATATTTTTTAAAACACTCTAGCTTACCCTTCTTTTTGTGTGTTGTTTGTTTTGTTTTTAAAACTGCGATGATCGTGTATATTACACGTGAGCAGAAGATTTGAAAGGCGATGTGAATCCCTAGTGAATTGTTGGAGAAGCTTCATTTTATTTTATTTGTAATTTTACAAAGATATTTTATTAAATCTTATGCGGAGAAGTATATTTTGAAATACATGATGAATGTATGAATTTTTATATCCAAGTTTATTATATAATTTTATGTAATAAAGTTCCTATCATATGAAAAATATGGAATGTTACATTTGATATCAGAGCAGTTCGTCCTTAGGATGACTTGAGGGTAGTGGATTTATTGTGTTTCTTTTACGTGTAGATTTTTGAAATTTAGTTTTAAGAAATAGACAAAATGCTTCTAGTTGGATGTTTGAGCATGATCTTGAAATTTTGATTTGTATTTGAGTTAAGTTGATTGTGATGAATAAGAATGAAATTATTAAGAAAGAAAATAATCTTGATGAAGTGGTGAGGGTGCACACTTATGACTAAATTAAGATATATTTCTATCTTGATGTTTCGTGTTCAGAGTATTTCTAAAAGTTTTGTTTTAATTGATTAATTATATTTTTATTTGATCTTAGATATAAGTTGTAGTGAAATTATAGTGTTTCTTTATGTTAGGTATTTAATGTAATTGATAGACACAACTTTTAAGATATATAGATATATTTTTTTAGTATTTGTTTGCTATAATATAGGATTTATTGTGTGATATGGCAAGTTTAGTGGTTCAACCTCGAAGATGGGAGAAAGTAATTATAGAAACCTACCTTTACTTCTTTTAGTATGTCAATTTTCGAGGACGGAAATTTTTTGTTGTTGGGGAGAATGTAATACCCTAGAAAATAGCTATGAAATAAAAACTAATCTAGAATTTAATTTTAGAGATAAATAAGATAATACCTACTTTTTTAACAGAAGAATTGTTTAAGTAAATAAAAGATAGTTATTTACTTTTTATTTTTATACCAACCACCAACTCTCTCTATCTATCTCTTTTAGAAGATATTCTATTTTATTCTAATAAAAACCATTAATTATCTCTAAGAAACTATTTTGTTTATAAAAACCACCAACTCTCTCTCTTTCTTTAAGAAGATATACAGTTTCATTCTTATGAAAACCACCATCTCTCAAACAATGTCTCTTTAAAGTTTTCTACTTTCTCTCTAGATTTGTGATCTCATAGGTTATTAGATTGACAATCAAAGGACAATCCTAGATTCCTAACGTTGAGTAGATCAAGAGTGTCGGATTAGATTCTTGAACAGAGTTAGATTACCTGTGATTTTAGGGTTTTTGAGTATCTCTACTCTATAGACGTAAGGGAAGCTAGTTTGACTATTTTTTTATATATATTGTAATTATTTATTTTATTAAATATGAATTGGATGAATTTGAATTGAAGTGGAATGAATGTTTATGTATGGTATGATATAGTATCAATGTTTGTGAATGATGCGGTGTGTGATCGAGACATAGTATCTTCAAGAAAGGAGATACCCATGTTGACATTATTAGGTCGTGCATTGTTTGGGGATTCAATTTATCTAAGGAGGTATCCTGACTCTACTGGTACATTGGATTCACATAGATGAAGTTTACCAGTTGGTGAAGAGTCGAAGGAGGTTCATATGGCCATGTCCGAGGTTTGAAATATGAGCTGATCGAAATAGGACATATGGATTAACCCTGTGCATATGGGAACTGTACCCGAGGTTTGAAATAAGAACTAATCGGGACAGAATGTATCCGAGGTTTGAAATATGAGCTGATTAGAAGAGATGGATGGTATATGACAGGTGCACACCTCTGAGTCTAACTCAATGCACGAGTGTCTTCCAGAAGTAGAGTCTGGTGTCTTTGTTTGTGAGTCAGTGTATGTATGATGTGAGATGAATTATGAAAGATTGAATTGTTGTTGTTTTGTTGAGATAGAAATCCAATTTATGAAAATATATATTTTTTAAAACTCTCTAGCTTACCCTTCTTTTTGTGTGTTGTTTGTTTTGTTTTTAAAACTGCAATGATCGTGTATATTATACGTGAGCAGAGGATTTAAAAGGCAGTGTGAATCCCCACTGAATTGTTAGAGAAACTTCATTTTATTTTATTGGTAATTTTACAAAGATATTTTATTAAATCTTATGCGGAGAAGTATATTTTGAAATACATGATGAATATATGAATTTTTATATTCAAGTTTATTATATAATTTTTTTGTACAATAAAATTTCTATTATATGAAAAATATGGGATATTACAAATAACATTGTTATTGTGCTTGTCATGATTATTAAAGTGTGTAAGTGTACACAAATTATTATTTTTTTTATAAAAATGCAATTTGTGTTTAATTCTATATCTAACTTGTGTTTAATAATTATTATTGAAAAAATTTATACCTTTTTGGTAGGTTTTTTTCCTACACGAGGAAGATTTTTTCACTTATATATATATATATATATGTATGTATATATATGTATGTATATATATATATATGTATATATATGTATGTATATATATGTATATATGTATGTATATATATGTATATATATATGTATATATATGTATATATATATACATATACATATATATACATACATATATATATATATATATGTATATATATTATTTGAAGTTTTTGTATTTTTTTTTAAGTTTTAGTTGAACTGTATTTTAAATATTGACATTTTAAAATAATATTTTAGTAAAATTTTATTCTAATTATATATATATATATATATATGGATGTTGGAAGTTTTTTTATTTTTAGAATTGAGCTAGTACACATATTTTTTGTTATTTTTTTTATTTCGATTTCATATTGTATCGGCCTTTTCAGTGGTTAAGTGGTCGCTACATGAGTGTCATTTTTGCGTTGGTTAGGCCTACGTAGAGATATTAACGACAACCAAATTGACACAACTCTCTTCAACAGTTATGACGACTTGGCCATCGCTAATATCTTTGTGTGGGATAGGATCACACAAAATAACATACATGTAGTGATCGTTTGACCAATATAAGTATTTACAATAGCGACGATTTTTATGACGACTTAAACGTCATTATTTACATCCAATTCGTGACCAACACTAATTTTTAATATTTTAACATTCATTATCCGACAAATAAACATATATTTTTAAGTGTTTGCGTCAATTTTTGATCGACACAAAAATCTTATTTTTTGTAGTAAAAATATTAAGATTTCTGTAAAGTTTAAATTTGTGACTTGAGAATTTTATAATTTTTAAGAAATTTAAAAACATGGAATTTAAATTATTTAATTTTGAAAATATTTATTTTGATAAGATAATTTAAATTTATTGATTTTAGTTTCATTATTTGGATATGGTATTTTAATTAGCACTAAATTAAAAATAACATTCATGATACCCCATATAAAGACAATCTTCGTAAACAAAGACAAAGATATTTGTAAACTTTCATAAAAAAAATAATTGACATCAATTAAAAAATAATTCTGGTTAAAAAAATATTTTCACTATAAAAAAAAGTTATTTAGAAATTAATTTTTAATTACCAAATCAAATTGTTACTAATTATAATCAAGAGTTACTAAATTAAATTTTAGTTGTTAAATAACTACGAAATAAAACTAATGATTGAATTTAGTGACTAATTAAGTAAAGATAATTGGTATCTAATATTAGCTACCAAATTCTTAGTGACCTATATAATTAGATTCTAAATTTGTATCTAATTAAGTTAGAGACTAATTTAAAATCTAATATTAATTTATAATCTAATAGTATAAGATACTAAAACATTGGTAGCTAATGTTAGATATCAATCATCTTCACTTAATTGGTTACTAAATTCAATCATTATTTTTATGTTGTAGTTATTTAGCAACCATAATCTAATTTGATGACTATTTCAGTCAAAATTAGCAATTATTTCATTTGATAACTAAAAATTGGTTCCTAAATAACTTTTTCTTTGTAGTGTTTAATTAACGTTGAGGAATAAGTTTGATATATATTTTAATTGATTTAGTAAAAAATAACTGTGATTAACATTATCTCAAAATAATTTTAGTTGATTTCAGCATTGTGTTCGACATTATTAGTTGAAATCCACCATTGATCTTAATGTCACCTAAGAAATAATGGTAGCATATGTGTTGGCACCCTTGTGATGACAGTAAAACAAAATATCTACAGTTGACTTTATAATTTGAAATAAACGTTGTTGACATCAGTCCAGAAAAATAATATTGAGTCTACAAAGTTTTTGATTTCTCTAAAGTATTGTAAGTGAGATTGAATATCAGAGTAAATACGAAGAGAAGAGATATACATTAGGAAAAATTTGATTTTTTTTAGGTGAAATTTAAAATTCTTTAATTTTAAATAATTAACTATTTTCACTAATTTCTAAATTTTTTTTTAAAGTTTGTATCAAAAATATATATATTTTTTATAAAATATTTCAAATTTAAAAATTTATAAGAGTTTGTTATTGTGGTGATTTGTTATCCAGTAAACGGTACTTAATAAAAGTTTCATATTGTTTTAACTCCTCGTACTACTTTTTTTTTTCTTTCATTTCTGTAAAGAAAATTATCTACTGTGTTTTTAGGAAAATTAATTTACCATTTATATTTATTTATTTCAAAAATACAAAGTTAATCAGTAACAAACTTTTTAGTATCAGATAAGTAAAATTGCCCATTTTTTTTTTATCGAATTCTCTTTATTTGTTTTTCATTATAATTACTTATTGTACTTGAATACCTTGATAATTTGTTTTGTAATAAATATTTTATCCCACGCATTTGTCCTAAAAATATACAAGGTTATGTGTTTAATATCCATATACTTTTGGTGGTGTTAATGAACCAATGCAATTAACTTTAATTTATAATTAGTGGTCCTTATATTGTGATGTGTCTAGTGTATGAACAAGATGTAATATCCGTAGACTTTTACTGTCAAGTTTGGTATGGAGTAAATGAACTTACAACATTAATTTATAGTAAATGGTCCTTAATTAGATGGCCGATAGCATTATATGTTTTATAATTTTAGTGTATTTGAATTAGTTTTATAAATTTGATGATGTAATTGAATTAGTTTTTTTTATTAATATAACTGACTTAGTTATTATAATTGAATTAGTTATTTTATTGGTATAACTAAATTAGTTGTTTCGTTTAATTATAATTTAGTTTTAATAGTCAGAAAAAATTTAATTATTTTTGTGTAGTGTTAGTTTTATTTTTAAGCTCTGTATATTAATTCTACAAGTCATTTATTAGTTGAATGTGAGATGAGACTGTTGGTATTTCTTGTTTTAAGTCTCTTAATTATATTAAGACATTGCATGTCTTGTTTTAATAACTTAGTTGAAATTGTCTAATAAGACATATAAGTAATAAGAAAAACATGTCTCAATAATTTACCCATATGTACATATTTAAAAGGGTTTAACTTCCTTGACTTTTATTAGTGATGACCAATGTAATGTGGTTGGGTTGAATAATTAATAGTTAATCTTAATTATAACTAATGGTTCTTATTTTGATCGATTGAGTAGTTTAAAATCCTACTTAAACTAAAAAGATATAAGTAAATGTAAACTAATATTTCTATAAATTGATTTTATAAAGTTGTTTAGGTTTGGAGTTATTTTTAAATATAATATTAAATTATATTAAAGATCAAGGCTTATTGAATTATAAATATATATATTGACCTAAGTCTACAAAATTCACCAACAATATTTGCAGTCCAAAGATTTCGAGTCTATAAATTTTAATTGCAAAACACCATATGCATGACACCCACAGATACTTCTTTACATGTTGCCCTAATAAAAAGTTAAACTCTTTACATGAAAGCAATTTAGTAACAAATAGTGTTTACCATCCCTAACTGGTAGTTACAATATTGAGCTATACTTTAAAAAAAATGATAATAGTTGATATTTCTTATTTGATATATCTACAATCATGATAGTCACATGTCCCACATAATAAAGTTCCCTAAAGTATTTTGCGTCTCTCTCTAGCTATAAGATTCCTCGTTCATGTTCAACTTTTGTGTTACTTAACATGAATATTTCATGTTGTCTAGGTCAAAACAGAAGTGTTCTAAACTCCTGCTTCATTTCTCTGCACTTTCCCCCACATAATTCAAGATACTATCAACTCTAGTTTGCATCACTTTTCATGGTTTCTTCACACTCCAACTTTCTCCTAAGAAATTTGCTCAAACACACGCATTTCCTTATATAGAACATAGTAACATGGGAGAAACCAGTGGCATATGCTGACACAATAGGTTTCCTAATAACAGTTTTGCTTTCATGTGTGTGGCATCTGTCATCATTTTCATTACCCTTAGAAGTTTCCAAACACTTTTTCTTCTGTTCTTTAGGTGTTGTGTTGTGTGTTTCACATATACAGTTACATAAGCTGCCATGCCAATAGCCAAAACCGTTTCTTAATATCTTTTCTCCACGTACACATATTCTGTTATATTATAGAGTTGAGAAGCTTATTTATTGATTTTGTTTTGCTTGGAGGAGACAGTGAGTGACATGGAGAGAGCAATGGAGGAGAAGAAAAGGAGGGGTTTGAAGGATCTGTTTACATCATCACAGATTATACTGAGCATGATACTTGTGCAACTTTTTGTTACAGGGATGCAGCTTCTATCTAGGGTCATATTGGTTCAGTGTTTCTTCATCTTTTCACTCATTGCTTATCGCCATGTTATTGCTGCTTTTTGTGTTGCACCTTTTGCTCTCTACTTTGAGAGGTAACTTTTATCACTTCTTCATAATTTGTTCTTATTTCTAGTATATATATGTCTCAACTTAATTACTAGTTTTTGCTGCTATATTTGGTCTAACCTTTTTTTATCTAGAAAATAGCTTAAAAATGAAGTTTACTGAAACACAACTACTTTTGCCTTCTTCTGATGCATCTGCGATTAGGGTTTCTGATAGTTTCTTTTCTTTTATTATTTTCCTTCTTTAATTAGTCTTTCATGTTTTTTTTTTTTTTTAAATATCTCATGTGTCACTACTCATTTTGAAAGCTGTTTTATCTAACTAATTTTTAAAAGTACTTGATTTCAGTTTTCTAATAAAAATAATTGACTTAGTTTTTAAAATGATGTGTTCTATTTAATGTTTTCTATAAAGAAGAATGATGTTATATATTCTCATGTTAATTCATCTAATACTTTATATTAAGTAAAAGAAAAAAAAAATGAACTTGTCTTCTCTAAAATAATACTAATTCCTACTCATTATAGTTTTAAATAGACACACATATCCACTAAATCTTAAATAAGAAAATTATGAAAACTTAATGTTATATTTTATAATTATTTATTATTTTATTTTAAAATTATGTTTTTTCAAAAAAGTATAAATTTTTCTATTTTAATAAAAACAATTTGTCATAATAGTATAATTTTTATGATATTTTAAATATATAATAATTAAATAATTCATTTTTTAAATTATATTTTATATTTTAAAGTTTTAATTTTTAATTTTTATGATTTTTTATGTAAGTTATAATCAATATGATATATATAAATAAAATATGAAAGAGGAGTGTTACTTTATTAAAATATAAACAAAATGAATAGCAAAAAGATAATTATTTATTTAAAAATTAGAAAAGATGTGAGTATTATATATTTTATTAAAAACATAAAGAATATGAATTCTTGTTTTAAAATAGGACGAACATAGATTTCATTTATTATAATTTCAGAAGAGGTAAATACAATTCTCCAAAATAATGAGTAGTTTATTTATATTGTTTTGAAAAGGATTTAAAACAATTAAAAAAAGTAATAAAAATATTTTATTATATATAATTTTGTAGTTTTGATTAAATAAATTTTCTTTTTCTCAGGGGTGTAAACCTAACACATAAATATACATAAAAAATAATTTAATATCTTAAACACATAAAAATAAAATTATATTTTATTAATTGGACTTTTAGTGGTTGATGTCTCTCTTGAAAAAAATTTGGGTTGTGAATGCAGAGACCACACAGTGACTTTTACTCCTAAAGTTTGGTTTTGGCTATTCGTTAACGCTTTGACTGGGTAAGCATTCTTTGCTTACTATTTTCACTCCGATTTTTGCTCTTTCCACTCCAAATTTTCTGTTAACAAATGAAGCTGTTACATGTTACATTCTCATGAATCATATAACTGTGCATGTTATCTTTTGGATATAATTTAAAAATTATTTAATTACATTTTGCTTTAACTATTTCCAGAAATATTTTAAAAACATAGTAAAAATGAAAATTATGATTTTTTAAATAATCAATAATTCCCGGAATAATTTATGAAAACTTGTAACATAAGAAATGCAACATTCACATTGTTAACATTTTTAGGAATGAACTTTTAATCAGGAAAATAAACATATTTTGTTGTGCTAGGAATGCATTATTCATATTCAATAAATGAGTAATTTTGTTTTATATATTGTTCAATGAAAAGTTGGATGATTTTTATGATTAGTTTCATTAGTTCGTCCCACATAATTAATAATTCTATAGTTCATTTTGTATAAGTAACATTTTAAAAAATACTTATGTTCAAATGTTGTGAGAATAATTTTATTTCAATGTTTTACATTTATGTTAAATCTTATTAATTAATAACATTTTAATAAGTTAAGAAGTCTAAGTTAAAAGGTTATTAACTTTTTTAGACAACTAATTGTTAAAAGGTTTAAGTTAAAAGTTTCAATTTTTATAAATTATATATATATATATATATATATATATATATATATATATATATAATTGGAATGACTTATAAATTTATTGATTTAAATTAAAATTAAGAGAAAAGTAATATTTTAATTTTTATATAAATTTATTCATGATTTATTACTACCCAGTTTCTCGCATGATCTAATATAAACCTTTTTTTAGTTGATGGTTGGTATTTGTGGCTCCGTTGTCATAGAAAACAGCAAATTAACTACTTCTTCTGCTTCATTTTATATATCAATTTAAAATATTAATTATTTTTAATCATACTTCTACTTATTGGTAGCACACCTTTATATGTAAATAATTGTACATTATATTTTAAATCTTTTTAGTAAGAATATCGCTATTAAAGATATTATTTTCATATTACTAACTTCTTTTATAGGGAAAGACATATTACCTTTTCATATTAGGTCATCTTTGGAGATTTTAATTTATTTTTCTCTTGATTTTACTGTCACATCACTTTTAAAATTTCCTTGTAACTTTTAATTTCATGTAAGGATTTTATAAGATCCACATACTAATTAATGTTTTATTTAGATGTTGTCACAAAAACATGTTTTCAAGATAAACATTTATTTTTTACTTTTATGATTTAAAATTTTATGGTATATTAATGTAGCCAATTTTAAACTTATAACTCTTTGTATGATTTCTGTAATGGAGAGATCTTTATAAGATAAAAAAAAATATATTAAGAAAATGTTTATTATAAGAAATAACATTTAAAAGAAACTATAAAATTCAAATTTTGCAGTCCAAATTAAATTTCTCATTAAAAACATTCATGTGCTGATGTGATCACATCTTTCTCCCTTACAGTACTAAATCATGTCTTTTATTTTTTTTTTATTTACTTTGTTTTATCTTTTTCATTCTTCTGCATTGCAGTATCTGTCGTGAGAATAAAAAAAAAGACCATTAACATACACTCTTACTTTAATTATGACTTTGAAAGTGGTGTGTTCTATTTTCTCTTTTTTACGTGATTCTTTCTCAATTGCATAGTAGATAAAGATTTAGTGATAAGAAAATATAATTTTATCTTTTCCAAGTTGTGATTGATTTTATTAATGTGAGATCTATTATGGTTGTGTTTCAAGATTCAAACTAAACCATCTAAACAGACACCACATTAATGAATACAATTAGCAAGAACCAAGAAATGCTGTGATTATGGTTTTCTTACATTGTGATGGCACCAATTACAGAATGACTATGGCTCAAGGATTATTCTATTATGGGCTGAGAGACACTTCAGCTACTTACTCTGCCAACTTTCTCAACTTGGTTCCAATATGCACATTCCTTACCTCTGTCATCTTCAGGTATCTATATTATTAAATCTCCCAAATGTTCCTTAGTCTTATTGCATAACCAGCATGGTTGATGAATCAATGCAGATTGGAGAAACTGGGGCTGCAGGCTTGGCCTGGTAGAATCAAATGTGCAGGGGCATTTTTGTGTGTTGGGGGAGCATTAGTGACCAGTCTTTACAAAGGGAAAGAATTTTATCTTGGTCATCACAGTCATGCTCAAACTGCTGTTGCAGTACACCAAACTCACATGCTTCGGGGCACTTTATTTTTGATCTGCAGCTGCTTCTCATACACAGCTTGGTTTCTTCTACAAGTATATATATCTCATTCTTTAGTATAATGTTTTGCATTGTCTACCCTAAAATGCATGCTATACAATGTTTACAACAAACAACTAACATAATCATGATGAATTGTGTCTTTCAAGTGTAAATCTTACAGGCTAGTTATGTTAATTTTGTTAAGTTGAGTTGGACTAAAAATACACTTTTTTAATATAGTATCAGACTCTATCCTAATAAAATTATTGGATCTGTTAGACGATCCGTTATCAAACCTACATCGATTAAACAAGCAGTTTTGCTAGAACAAAGGTTTTCATGTCACTATTTTCCTTCTCAAATTGCTTTCTTCAATTTATTAAACAGGTCCAGATGGTTAAGGTATTTCCATTGAGGTATTTGGGAACAATGCTAACATGCGTTTTGGCAGCAATTCAAGGAGGAATCATAGGGGTTTGCATAGATTCCAGTAAAGCTGTTTGGAGATTAGAGTGGAATCTACAACTGCTCACTATAATATACTCTGTAATATACTCTCAACGCTTCTTAAAATAACTTATCTTTATATTTCTTTCTTTAATACTATGTTAATGCCTTGGACTAAAAAAGGGCATCAATTTATTCCTCTCAAATTTCATCTAAGGTATGAAAACAGAGTGATTATGATTTAAAATTTGTTTATTTGTTTAGGGAGCACTGGCTACTGCTGCTACATTCTGCATTCTATCTTGGGCAGTTGGAATCAAAGGACCAAGTTATCCTCCAATGTTCAATCCCCTGTCTCTTATTTTTACGGCCTTTTCAGAAGCTATCATACTTGGACAACCACTAACCCTAGGAATGTATGAGTATTTCTATTTCTATCTCAATCTTAATGTTCCTTTAACACAGTCATGTTCAACTTCTTTAGAAACACAATTTAGTATCAAATTCCTTAAATGATTTAAGTGTTATTTTAATCAGAATTGAAGTTTTATCTTCACTTCTGTGTACATATAACTTGTGTTCTTCTCAATATTCTAGCTTTTGTATGATGCATAGAAAACAAAACACTGATGTATATATCTACATGCAGGTTGTTGGGCATGGTTTTGATCGTGGTGGGGTTGTACTCCTTCTTGTGGGGCAAAAAAAATGAGAAAAAGGGCATGCCTCAAAAACCAATTGTGGCAGATGCAGAACTATCAAATATCACTGATTTGATTGCTGGGGCAGAATCCACGGCTACAGTAGTGCCAAGTTCTTCACCACCGAACACTGTAGATTTTGAACCTGAGATACCTCACAGATAGTGAACAAAAAAACTCCATTTACTTTTTTTACATATGAAGGCCTGATAAAAAAGAGTTTCTACATTGTGAAGTTGGAGGAAAGAAAAAGTACAAACATGACACTTGAAAAAATTCCAATGAATGCAATGCATTATCCTTATTCATGGAATCAAATCAAAGCCTCCTAGTGTTACTATTTCTATTTGTGTTTATATCACCATTTTCTTGAATTATTATTGTTTCTGTGCGTATATATATGTAAAGAATCTCATTTGAATGACCGAGAAGAAACAAGACTAATCTAGCAAATAACTATTGTTCCATTTCTAAGAAATCCCCTAACTTCGAAAAATTATTGTGTTAGGTCCTTTAATAAGATCTTCCATTATCTCCATTAAGAAACATTCTCAACCTTGATTCTGCTTTTAAGAGACCCGTGAGGCACTACTTAAACTCTTAGATATATGCATATATAGAAAAATTCTCAATCCTGAACTCAATAATAGACTCCATTAGCTCTTTCTATGTAACACCTAAGTTAATATGATTCTCTACAACAAATAATAAAAAAGGAAAAGATTAATTGAACGTGTAGCGTAACCAACTCTTGCTCTATATCTTTTTGTTACTTTCGGCCACATAATCCAATATAGACTCCACGCTAGCAACACTAGCCTTTATAGTTTTTCTTCAACTTCATTTCATGATTTATTGTACTTCCTTACACAAGAAAACTCCACGTAGCTAGATCCTATTTAAAACTCACTTGAGTGAGACAAAAGAATATGTTTGAATTTTATTTGTCATTTTTCAGTTTCTAATCAATGCTATGATAATATATGTTAAACTCTTTCCACCTCAACTCAAATGAACTTTTTACTGCATGCATATCTTCCAACTAATATATTCATTTTCAAGTGAAAGTGATTACAGAACCGTTTATATGTACAGAAAACTATTTTCACAAATATAAAAAAGTAGTTGGAATTATCAAATAGTTTTGCTCTAATGCATGGCATCTGTCACCATATTACCCTTAGAACTTCCCTAAGCTGTCTATCATTTATTTCTGCACTTGACTTTTACCTTTGGCTCGTGCGGTGTGCATCATACCTAGAAAGAATTAAAACCGTTTTTTTCATGCATATCTATGTTAAAACTTTTGTCTCTTGTGCTAAGAGACAAAGACAGCGAGTTAGCACTTATTTTGCTCTATTTATTTTCTTCTCCTTACACACTTAGAGGGAGGGGCAAAGAACATGAAAACTGTGAAGGCATGGTTCAGTTCATCCCAGGCTCTATTGAGCATGTTGCTAGTGCAAGTTCTTTTAACTGGGATGCAGTTGCTATCAAGGGTTATATTAGTTCAAGGAACTTTCATTGCTGCACTTATTGTTTATCGTCACCTTGTTGCTGCTATTTGTGTTGCCCCCTTTGCACTCTACTTTGAAAGGTATTCTTCTTTCTCAACTTTTTTTTCTATACATGGTAGTTCTTGTTTACATTTTACGAAGAGTACTAACAGATAAATAGGTTTAATATCTTCACATATATAAAAATTCAACCGTTTCTTCACTTTGGTTGCTGCAGAATGAAAACTTTAGATAGAAAACTATTGAATAGGTTTTAGAGCTGCATGTTTTTTCTTTTCTTTTTGAACTTAATACATCTTTCATGTTGGTCTGTTAAGATAAACTTGTCACTTTGCTTAGTGCATGCTAATTTTGTTCTTTTGTTTCCTAATACAACTTTCAGAAGGAACAATTATTTCAGATTTAAGTATGTATTTAAGTTTCCTCAAAAGACTTTGGCTTATTAATGTTCTATCTTCAATTGGGGTTGCAGAGGTCACCCAAAGAAGTTCAATTGCGAGGTTTGGTTTTGGCTCTTCATCAATGCACTAACAGGGTACGCATACGTTCTTTAATGATAGTATTATCTCACTATAGAATGGTTTCACGTCATCCTTTAGTTTACAAATTAATTAAGAGTCTTGTACGTATTCAAATAATAGTTAAGAAATTGAAAAGCAGAAAGAAAAAAAGTTTTCACTAAAAATTCGTAAAAGAATACATTAAAAAGTTACAGAACATCCTCTTTTTCACATTTCATAAACCTCATCTCCGATATTATAATATAAAGATTATATACTATATATTATATATATATTATCAATTCTTAATAGTAATTTTTACTCCAATATAAAAATATTATAATATTTTTTAATAATTTTTTATTTACACTTTAATTTTCTTAAAGCAATATTTTATTATTATGAAAGAGCATAAACCTCATGTCCAATGTTATACTGTTAAGACTATATATACTATCAGTTTTTATTAGTAATTTTTACTCCAATATATAAAATATTACAAGATTATTTTTAATAATTTTTATTTACACTTTAATTTTAAAAAACAACTTATTATTAGGATGAAAGAGAGTCTTATTTAACACTAAGAAGAATTTTATTTTAGATTCTAAGAATCTGGAGTGTGTTATTTAAGATTTAAGAGAGGAGATAATATTCACAAAAAAAGAGGCTGAAATTTCATATTATTTTTATAAGGGTCAAATCTTAAATAGTTGACATTAACTTAAAAAACAAAAAAACTTTTTTTTTTCATTTTTTAACAACTATTCTCATAACACTCCTTAATATTAATTTGCTTGTTTTTAAGCCCTCCTTTTGGAACTTGAATAAAATCTCTATATCATATGTCAACTGTATTGGAACTTGAGTAAATCTCCATCATCTTCCTTCTAAGATATCCTTTGAAAGCGGTTTGCAATGTCGTGGTTGATAAGAAAAACACATGAAGAAGCTTTAAAAAGGACACACATCAAGATAAACATTATCTATTTCCAGCAACATTAATTACTGTCAGACAGATGACAGTTTCATACTCAAAACTATATACGGCAAAATGCTTAATTATATAAAAGATTTTTACTGCAAAATTTTTAATTCTATAACAATCATTATATAATATATATATATAAAAGTATTCATACGTTTGCAAGAGAAAGCAATTCTTCCAAAAGTATGGTATAAGTTCTGGTTTTTTGTGGTCCTCCTCTACTTTCACGTTTTATAGAACAATTAACAGACTTAAGGATGCTTTGTTTATTTTCAGTTTATAAGTAATTAATACCATTGCTGAATACAGATAAACTAGTGTGACAAAGTGAGGTTATCTACTTTAGCTTAAGTTTTCTAGGGCAACCTTTTTTGGTGCATTTTAAATTGAGTATATTGGTTTGTTTGTACTGAGAAGAAAAATAGGTGGCACTTTTGATTTGGAAGTACTGGAGACTACAAAAAGAAGATTAGTGTAGAAATTTTGCGTCCAAAATTCTTCATCCTACTCTTTTAAGAAAGTTACTCCTGTGTATGTAGAGAACAAGCCATATATATATATAGTAGTTATTTGTTTAGATAGAAAGGCCAAAATAAACAAAGAATAAATGAGTCAGTTTAGTCGTAATATTGTATGTTTAAAAAGGTCACCTAATCTGTGTTTTAAAGGAGTTAATTAAGAAAGTAGTGAAAAAAGTTTTAATTCGAAGGTACCTTAAAATATCTTATAAATTAGTTTGACAAAGAAAATGTTAATATAAAATTAGTCTCCATTCTTCCACGATGTTTTAGAAGTACCCATTTACAATGTTTGCTTAAACTATTCCCTTCATCTCAAATTTGACATTTAGAAAAAAACTTAATAATAATAATAATAATTAATAATAAAACCTTTTAATATACTATTCAATATAGCATTAACCTTTTCTTACAAAACAATTTTTGCATTTGCATTTATGCATGAATGGTATCGTCTATTTTAAGTATTGGAGCCTTAATTTCCACCCACCCCTATTAATGATTAATGCACTTGTATTCTTTTTCCAATATATTTCATACCAAGATTCATGAACTTCATAAGTTTATGGTCTATGCCATATACCTATCTATTTCCCTTACATATTTGATGGTCTTTATCTATTTTCAATGCCTTTCACTGTGTATTCCTACACATGAAGAAAAAGGAAACACGAAACACCTATAATATCTCACTTTACGTAAAAGGTAATATCTTTTATTTATTATTTTTCAATTTAATTTGACAACAAAGGAATGAAGCATGTAAATTTGACTAACTCTTTTAATCTTCTAAAATTAAGTACACTAATGAAGCAATAACTTGGTTTTGACTTTCATGTAATTACATATAAGAGTTGTTTGATAATAATTACAAAAATAACTTTCCCAAAGAAAAGATATAACTAACAGTTATAATAAATATAGTCTAACGTGTCATATATTACTATATTTCTCTAAACGATCACATAGTTTGATAAAAGGCTAAGCTTCTATTACTTAGATGATTCTTTTTGTATGAAAAACTTATTGTTCTTGTGTTCATAGTATTCATTTGTAACACTTAAGAAACAAACACGTGCCATATATTTTTTCTTATTTCCTTCAACATGCGAAGTCTTGATGTAAATATATAGATATTAGATGTTGTTCTTAACTAAGAAAGGTTAAACTCTTTCAGCTAAATTTGAAAATCTCAATGGCTTCTGATTGTTTTCTAACATAACAGTTAATTACAGGATGACCATGGCTCAAGGATTGTTTTATTATGGGCTGCGAGACACTTCAGCTACTTACTCTATGAATTTTCTGAACTTGGTTCCTATAATCACTTTCTTTACCTCTATCATATTCAGGTATATGGAAACACTGCTTCATTAAAAGAAAGGCTAGAAACTTCTGACTAGTTCCTTACCACACCAGTTAAAGCAATTAATACTGCAAAAATGTATTATGACACTATAATAAAAAATCACTTTCAAATTCCTTCACAATACACTTTTAAACTCTAAATAGATTTTTCTATAAATAAATTACTGAAAATCCTTTAATTCATGCATAACAAGGAGCATTAATGCATGAATGAATTGATGCAGAATGGAGAAACTGATGTGGCAAACATGGGCTGGTAAAGCTAAGTCTGTTGGGTCAATTTTGTGTGTTGGAGGAGCATTAGTTAGCAGTGTTTACAAAGGGAAGGAATTTTATCTTGGTCACCACAATCATCATAAAAATCAAACTGCACCACACAAAACCCACATCCTATATGGTACTATCTTTTTGATTTGCAGCTGCTTCTCATACACAGCCTGGTTTATTGCACAAGTAAGTTCCACTCTTTATATTATATATATTCTACAACGAGATTATATTAATTTCAATCTTGAATTGCTATATGTTTTCAATTTAAAAGGTGAAGTTGCTTAAAGTGTTTCCATTGAAGTACTGGGGAACGATGCTAGCATGCATTCTGGCAGCAATTCAAGCAGCAGTAGTTGGTGTTTTTTTAGATTCCAGTAAAGCTGCATGGAGATTAGAGTGGAATCTACAACTCATCACTATAGTGTATTCAGTAAGATGTTTTATATATACCTCCATCCTTACAGTTAAAAAATGACTAAAATTCATGTTCAATGAATAATTATTTGTATATAATATATTTGGATGCTAACTATAATCTTTCTTATGAGTACTTAGTATGAATTATTATTATCACTGGTGAGAAAAATTGCTCGGATAGAAAAAATTACAACAAAGAATTACAGAAATGGAACAAACAATGCACGAAATAATTGCCTTTTTTTCTATTTCTAAAGCATTAAATAATTTCTCTAAAATTTTATATTTTTTTCCTTGATGGAATAACATTTGTATAATTGCTTATATTGAAAATTAAGCTTCGTCACAATGGTTTTGTTTTAGATTACATATTTGGCTCTAATTTTTTTTCTAGCTAATTAGGCATTTTTGTTTCTAAAAATTAGTGAGTTCTTCGTATTCTCTATTTAAAATAATCATTTTCTATCCAATCATTTAAATGGAAATATAAATGCAATAATTTCTGTAATTAAGAAATAAAAAAATAGTAGTCTTGAAAAAGTAGTCAAATTATAGGGTTTGAAGAGAGTGTAAAATTTGAGGGGGTTTATATTTTAAATGAAATTTGAAGTTTTGGTAGGTGAATTTTAAGTAAAAAATGTTTTATAAAATTCACTCTAGTTGTGAAATTTTTAGTACAAATAAACTTAACTGACTAATTTTAAAAACCTAAAAGACCAAATCTCACATGGTCCAAACTAAAAAAAGAAACAAAAGCAGAAACAAGAAATGTAATATATTCTTTAAATTGTTAATTTCATTGTAAGACAGAGTGATTATTGATTAACCAAATTGGTTAAATATCAAAGGTGATTAATTTATTCTGAGTGAAGAACACAAACAAACACCATCGTTTTACACAAGTTGGGTTTATTTATGTATAGGGTGCACTAACTACTGCTGCTACCTTCTGCATATTGTCTTGGGCAATAACAATCCAAGGACCAAGTTATCCTCCAATGTTCAATCCCTTGTCTCTTATTTTTGTGGCCTTTTCAGAAGCTATTATACTTGGACAACAATTAGGACTTGGAACGTAAGAACATTTTTCTCTCCTTACATGAAATGTTAATTTTCAATGTCACTTGAATTCTTTCTTATGAATTTTGGGGTTTGACCTAACTTTTTTCAAATAATTAAGGACTTGGTCAACCTCACTAGATCAATGGAACATGAACAGCATGAAGATAACGTAGAAAAATTGCTAATTCAAAATCTGTGTGTAGGTTGGTTGGCATGGTTTTGATCATAATGGGATTGTACTTCTTTTTGTGGGGCAAAAACAATGACACACAGAACTTGGCTCAACCAAATGTTGCTGCTGCAGAAGGATCAACCATGATGGCTGATGAGCTAACTACGAACCAATCAACATCCACAGTAGTACCAAGTGCTTCACCCACCGATTCTGCGGTTCTTGAAATTGACAAGAATGAGAATAATTAATGATGTTAATGTTAAGATGTTGTCTTTGCAAGTTGAAAATAAGTTGCTGGGCATATAACTGCACTTCTGATAAATACAATAATGTAAATATGTGCCTTTCAATCTATTTTATAACAAGGCACATGTGAGAAAAAATAGCTAAGAGGTTGGGGTGAGTACTGCACTGCACTGAAACTATAGCAGCAATAATTTGGCATGGTAAAATTAATGCACATTAAAGAGACATTAGGGAAAGATGGAGTGAACCATTCTTAAATTTGTAACAGGTTATGACAAGCTTGTGGTCAATAGTAATTTAAATATTCATAAGAAAAATTGTGGAGAATTGGTATTTTAATTTTTTATAAAAGAAATTATAGGAAAGATATTTAATTTTCAAATATGGTTAGGAGTAAAGGATTCTTTAACCTTTCATATCATTTTAGGGTTGGTACCATCATCTACACTTTATCAACAATCTCGTTATGATTGTGAGAGAAGCTGCAGATACATCCACATGTGTAACTTTATACATGTAGTTGTTTAAGTCTATGTCATACTCATATATTTTGTGAGGTTAAGGAAGATTAATTTACTGTATTACCACATCATTGTCTTCATAATGTAGATGGAGACAAAAAAACCTCTATGCTTGTCCTATAAATTATTATGTTGTTATATGTTTACTGTTTATTTAATGTACTTATTTATTTTAATATTATATATATATATATGAACATATTTCATTTTGATCATTATGGATATATTTAATAGGATCACTAACATATTACAAATAAAGATTGATTATGGTATTATGTTTGAAGGTGCTCCAACATGGAAGGAAACCCACACGGACTGTAATTAGCCTGTGGAGTGATAAATGAAGGGATTGTTTATATTAGCCAGTCACGTGCTTTACGTGGGAGACAATATGGGTTCAATAATTAGTTATGTATTTCCATTCAAAATTTTAGTCAAACCTACCATGGTCATTCAATATTTGCATATTATTCCTAAAATGAGTCATCACACTATAAGAAAAAGTTAAATTATTGATGATATTTTACTGACGAAATTTTATCCGTTGATAAAATATCATTATCGACGATTTTATTGATGGATTTTTGAATAATTATCGACGGATTCAGAATTCATCAGAAATCTGTTGATAATTACCAACAGACTCATAAATACGTCGGTAAATTTACATACAATCAATTTACCGACAGATTTTAAGTATTTTTGATACATTTGTCTCATCGATAATTTTTATTTTTTTTAATGTCATCTTCCTAATTTCACACATGGATAACTATTGTCATCCAAATCATCCAAATTCAGATTCAACTAACTTCTTTAATCAAACTCACTTGCAATATCAATTATAACTTTATTTACTCGAAAGAGACTTGCTCTCTAACCAATAGTTGGGAAGGGATTAAAACCACTAAAATTCTATAAACATAAAATAACATAAACAAATAAAATCAAATTTTAATCAATAATTAAACTAGTTGAGAAAATCAACTTTGTCAACTTACTAAACCAATATTGAACAAAACAACTATTAGAAAAAGGATTTGAAAGATATTTAAGGAAAAAATGTTAGTCTAAATTGAAATCTATTTGGAGAAATTTAATTCTTAACACACCAGTTACGGTAAGATAGAATATAATTTTGTTTGAGATATGAAGTTAGAAACTTAGAAAGATAGAAAAAGGAGAGTGTTAAATATAATTTTGTTTGAGATATGAAGTTAGAAACTTAGAAAGATAGAAAAAGGAGAGTGTTAAAGAAAGAGAATTTTTTAAAATACACTAAAACAAAATTCTAATTTACCTATGAATTTAATATACGGACATAAATTTATATCTAAATTTAGTATTACTTACAAAATTTTACATATAAATACAAATTAGCATACAAATTTAGCATTACTTATAAATTAATACACAACAAGGTTATATCCATATATAAATTTAATATTGTTTTGATACAAATATGTATATAAATTTAGCATTATTTACGAATTATTATATACATGTTACTATTTATATTATTATTATTAATATTAATAATATTATTATTATTAATATTAATATTACTCTTAATATTATTATTATTAATATCATTGATATTATTATTAAAATTATTAATAATATTAATATTATCATTAATATTATTATCATTATTAATTTTATTATTAATATCATTATTATTGTTTTTAATATCATTAATTTGTTATTATTATTATTAATTATTAATAATATTATTATTAGTAATATTATTATTTTATTATTTATATTATTAGTATTATCTATAATTATCAGTTTATCTGATGACCTAGTGATAATAGTTTCTGTATATACATATTTTTTACACAAATTAAACTCGTTTATCAGATAAGAAAAAGTAAAACTTTAATTTAATTTCATAAAATTAATTTATTTCTTTTATATATTATTATTTTATTTTTATTTTTAATTTAGTTTTGATTGATCTAAACTTTTAAATTAAGTATCATTTTACTTTCGTAAAGAATTCACGTGTAAATGATATAATAGGAAAGGAATATAAGAATATAATAGCCTAAGTTGGAATTTGAACCTCTTGATTGAATTTTTACCCGTTGAACATAGTTTCTAACTTGGTCATACAGATATGTTCTTAACATAAATCATATCAGGAAACAGACATTGATTTCTTCCATCATCTTTCTAACTTTCGGCCAACAGGGTTGGCTTCCACTTTCCACCACCCACAATTTATTCTCTTCCCACTATTCTCTTATTCTATACAAAAAGTCATTTTAAGCTAAGCTTTTTGCTACATTTACATATTCTGGTTATGGAACAGTTATTGCAGGTTCACATAATATATATATTTGGACCATTGAGCTATTTGAATTCAATTTTTTAGTGATTAAAATGAAATAAATTAAAGTATTAATTCATAGGTATCTAATGACTTTTTTTCTAATAGAATATTTACTGAATATTATGATTTATATGCCGTGGTACTTATGCTTATTTTTATCAAATAAGTAATCCTAAGCAGCATGAGAATTGTTTGGTAGGTAGAAGATAATACCAAAATATTCAGATTTTGGTCAAGATAGGAAACACCAACTCTCAAATTAAGGAGAATTCTATCACTTTGAAATGTCCTAATCATGATTTTGAGGAAAAAGTTAAAGATAATTAGGTTATAATTGTCTAATGAGTGAACAAAATAGTAAACATTAACATTTTTCTAATAAGAGAAATTTATCAAGATAAAGAAGCTCTATACAAAAATTCTTGCTAATAGTCTAAAAAAATTAAAAGAAGATACTAATATATTAAAAAATATATTATCTACCACCTATATATATAAAACATTTGTATTCTTATATTATCTCAAATGTTATATCATAGATTTATTGGTTTTTATAATAGGTGTCTGCAATATATCAAAGCAATCTCAATTAGTTGAGAGTATATAAAAAGTTGGAAACCCATAACACAATTATTAAACTCATTATATAATAACAACTATATTTACAACTCAAACTTATTTAAAACCTTACAACTTTATCACTTAGATTCTCATTTGAACTATGGTTTGACTGTTGATGCAAAATTGAGAGCACAAAAAGGATATCAGTGTGCCTCTTTGTATTAAAGAAATATCACTTTATTTGCAAAAAAAAGTGACATGAGTCTCACAACTCCCCTCCACACGAATAAATGAAATAAAAGTTCATAGGATTGATGTATGAAAAACAGAGACAATTACTTAAAAAAAAGTCAAGTAGAGAGTGTAGATTATAATAAATTTATACCATAAGGAAATATTACTTTTGTTAACTATTTTTTGTTTTTTCTTTTAATTAGAGAACTTTATCTTTTAATAAATAAATATAACTTCTACACTTAAATATGATTATACTATATTTTTTAACTATTTTTACAAAATTATATATTAAAAAAGATAACATTGCTGATTTAGTTTAATAGAAACATAAACAAATTTTATTAAAAAAAAAAAAAAAAAAAAAACTTTTGGTTTAAATTAAAAAAAATAAAAAAAAAAAAAAATATTACTTTTCTTCTTTTATATTGTTTTTATTTAATTTATTAA
>Ga0099825_1002785_pt1 | contig 23328 bp, 9 predicted proteins | sample SiratroredBW_FD_76838 | JGI IMG/M metagenome (GOLD analysis project Ga0099825, IMG submission 76838) | Root nodule microbial communities of legume samples collected from California, USA - Siratro red BW | ecosystem: Host-associated > Plants > Roots > Nodule | place: USA: California | collected... | reverse complement strand
ACGAATGAGGGAAAGAGATGAAGTTCAATCCCAAAGTCCTTCTAGATCTTGCAAACTCCGTTTTATAATTGTTACTTGTTTTTAATTGTTCTTTTACGTTCTTGACTCAACTTATCATCAAATATTCATAAAACCTTTACTTACTTAGTGAGTAGTGTCGCTAAAATTTAAAACAAAACTGTTCTCTGTGGGATCGACATCCTTACTTTATAAATCTATATTACTTGTGACTCGGTACACTTGCCGATAAAAGTCTTAACAGTATGACACATGGCCAATCAAAATCCTCTCAAATGAGAGCATGACATGTCTACACCTAATGTCATACTAAGATGTCCTAAGATTAACGAAAACCCTAATTAGGTCAAAAACCCTAATTCTAACCTTACTGTACCATGGCCCAAATATAGGACCAAAAATCCTATTCTACCTAACCCAATTACAAGTCTCAATTATTCTAAACTACTTCGCCCAATACATGGTTGAAAATATGATATACTACTCTATACAAATTTACTAACTAAAGTTAGGCTCGTTAATTATAATAATACTTGTTTTTGCTGAAGTTAGTTGAAGCTCATTCTTCCTGTGTGCTATTGACCATAAATCTAGTTATTATTTTTGGCGAAGTAGAGGTCGTCTTCTTAGCGTTCCATGTCCTATAGAGTGATTTCCTTAAAGTTAAACTTAGGCCCACAAGATTGGTTAGAGACCCAATCAGGCTCAAACTCTTAAGAAGCTCTTAATCAAGTATCTAGATCTTTGACATCTTTATTCTGTGATATGGTGGCTACATAGTCTGCCATTAAAATATCTTTGGTCAACTTTTATAAGTGATTATTAGTTATACCTATTAATTTAATTTAATGGTTTACAAATGAATTTCAATCTACTCTAAGGTTAGTGGACACACAATTTCTCATATATCTTATGTAACCAATTGAGTCTACCAAGCTAGATGTGGGCTTGTAAAATAATACTTAGATTAAGTTAGGAGTGAGCTTGTGAAAAAATACTTAGTTGAACCAAAATTATCTTGTGCAAAGAATAATTGAGCAGGGTAAGTTAAAAATGGCTTGAAATCGAAAAAATAATTGATTGTACTTTGTAATGATAATCTATTTAATAGAACTTGATTTGTTAGTGATAGTACTTGTTTTGCTGACATTTTTTTTTTTTTGCAGCATGTTCTAAGTTTTTTTTTTTAGTTTTTTTTATAGAGATTTGTGTTTTTATAAGATTTAGATTTTTTTTAAAATATTAGGTTAACTTTACGTTTTAAATAGATTTTTTAGCATTTCTAATCCATGGTATTCTTGAAATTTTCAAGTTTAATTGATACTGTTGATGAAATGATCATGTCAGAAGCACAGAAATAATAAAGAGTTTGATGCAAGAGAGAAAAAGTAAAAGCATGAATTGATAAATATGATATTATTTGAAAGATCTAGAACATTTCAGTTAAAGACATACTTAAATAAATAGTAAAAAGAGTTAAGATAAACCTACTTTCAATATCTTTATATTGAGTCTAGTTATTTGAATTTTTTTTAGTTTAAGAAAAACTATGATATTATATATTTATATATAAAAGCAATACATTGATGAAAGTATATGCATGGAAATACATCCACCAATATTCAACTAGTTGTTGAATTATGCTTTAATCAATGAATCGGAATTCGTCAACTTTTTAAACCTTATATAAGTTATTTAATATTTATTTCCAACATTTATGCTATTCTGTAGAATTTATTCTGATTTCGTAATTATATATCTCTATCCAATATGTCAGACTCTTAAATTGATTGAGAAATTAGTAATCGATTTCCTAACGAGTAAAACGAATATATTATTATCTTTTTCATGTTACTTGTTTTAAAATGTTATTTAAGCGAATTTAAATTCTTTATTGTTTTTCTTTTGTGTTGTGTTATTTTTACCTTCAAATTACATTATTTCTTATATTTTAAAATATATTAATTTTTTTATATATCAAAATCAGTATACTTTTAAAGTATACTAAATAAACAACAACAAAAATATAGTAAAAGTTTAAGCTCTAACTGAATTAAACTCAACAGAAAGAATCTGGACTGTATTAAAATTGTTCGAACTCCTTCACGTCGTCTATTTTTAATTAATTTAATCTTTCCATAATATATCTTAAACATCAAATCTAAGATTGCTTGTTTATTTATCTGGCATACGGATCATTGAGAAAGGATCAAAATGGCCTATGTACATTATAAAATTTTATAAATTCCGCACACAGATTTAGGATGAAAGCATCAAAACTTATAATAGTAGTGCAAGTCACAGATGACCAATTAGAAGATGACATTTATGAAATATTGAGTAATATAATTGAAGTAAGTACAATAGTTTGCCTATTAAAAAGTTAGTATTATTCAAGTGTAAGGGATGGGCTAGCACTTTTAATCAAATAAAAATAGTTAACAATCAATAAAGAGTTGAAGTTAGACAAACATCAAAATGAAATGTGAATTATTAGCTTTCTTGATTTAGAGCATTATAAATTCTGTATATAAGTTTCATTTCTTAAATATTTATCCTATTCCCTTCACCAACAAGTCAAGATTTTTCTGTAAGAATTTTAAATTTCTTACACTTCGTCTTTACATCTCACAATCTTAATATTCCTTCCTATCTCTGTAAGTTTAAAGCATAGATAAAAGATTTCTATGTGAGTAACTTTTTTGGCCCAGCATATTTTTTAAATTCTTTCATAATATAAATTCTTTCACTGGATAGTTTTTGTACCGAGTAAGCATGAGTTCATGAAACACTTTCTTCAAGCAACAATAGTTGCTAATTGGCAGAACATACATATAAACTAGAGCAGGACATCTTCAAATTTTTGAGGTATTATAATCATGAAAGTTAATTCTCTATGTCTTAATATTTAAAGATATAATTTTATAATTTAGAACAACATAAACATAATTATTTAGAACAAACATCTGGAAAGAGAACGAGAATAAAACCAGTATATTTGAGAGACAAAATAAGTAAAAACTACAATAAATTTGTGGACTTCTAAAAGATCATTAAAATTGGAGTTGCTGATATACTTGAAGTGGTTGTTCAAAAAAGTATATTCATTTGCTAACAATATTATTAAAAACAAATCTATAGATAATACTAATAAGGAATGATTAAATATTCGTCTTTAAAAAAAATAAAAAAACCATTATTTTCTTTGATTTTTTTATGCCACAGCTGTCCCATCACCCCCTTTGTTTTGTTTCATGTTTCCTTTCTTCGATTGGGTAAAAAGTTTTTACATATCTACTATTGAGAAAAATCATAAACGGACGAATGGAAATTGCTCGTAACATCAAATCTCACAAATTTACCCTTAGCCTACAACAAAAATTTAACAAAATCATTACAATGTTAATAAATCATTTTTATTATTTTCAAAAATCATCTTAGAATTGATTTTATGCATAAATAAACATTAGCCTTTATGCATAAATAAACATTAGCCAACCGTGATCTAAACATGGGATCGTAAACAAAATACAAAATGTCTTATTTGGGGCTCTGATTGAGGATGTACCATGCATGTTAAGCTCTTCTAATGGGAGAAAGTATAACTTAAAAGGAAAATAGAATTAACTAGGAAAAATTATATAAGTGAAGATCTCCTTGAAGAAAAGGAAAAGAAAAATGAAGACAATCTCCATGAAGTAGATTAGTCCAACTTTTGAATGCCATAGCTGTGGGGAGCACAACTAATCTGATGAGAACAATTATTTCCTAAAAGCTACAGCATGTGGACCAAAAAAAATGAAGATATGATCATGTGGAAAAAGATCAAGAATTAATGTGATAAAATTTAATTTGAAGATTATACAGTTGAAACTTAGCAGGTATATTTATTTATCAGTTCCTCCCTTGGGTATTTGAACTTTCGGAAGTCATAACTACTCCACCTGCTGCCTCGGACGAGGTACGTTGCTGAGTCTGTGAGTCTGATCACAATCAAGCATAATAAACAATAGTCACATTGTGTTCAACATTCAAATTGTAAACAATATATACTGATGTTAATCAATTAATCTCTATAGATTAGGCTCCATGATTGCAACTCTATACATTAATATGTACTAAGTGTACTTCCATATAGTGTGTGGTTGTTGGAAGATGTGAAAATGAGAATTCAAAAGCAAGAAAATGGTAACTTGATTAAAATACAATCAGACAGTACAGTTTTGATGTTCATTCGTTGTTTGATAAAACACAAATTATACTTTAATGTAACTCACTTTCATACGGTGATAGCAAACAAATTTTATAAAGTACAAGTTGTAGGCTCTTTTCATCTACGTTGAATACTTTTATGACTAACTAGATTAGAAAGACATCCATTTTTTGTAAAGAATACAGAAAATACACTGAAAGGAGTTTGCAGGCGATCTGGAATGAGGAAAAAGTTAATTTGTTTTGGTTATTGCACAGATTTGTTTAATATTAAAAAGTTACAGTAGTGGTAGTATGTGTCAAACATGCAGTGTGGACCAATGAATGGAAGCAAGATCATTTGACTGGTTTTTTAAAGAATTTAACCACCACAATATTTTTTTCCTACTGAAACCACATGCATTCACTGTTACTTTACATGATGACCCTCTCCCTCTGTCATGACTTTCTTCCACATTGACCCATACATTATACGGTTCATGGCACAACCGAGACAGCTCATTCACATGGGGCTGGGGTTGCCCATGTGGACCCCTATGGCCACATGTTACAGCCAAATCATAATATATATTGTGTGTCAGTAAGTGCATCATAATTCATAAATCTCTGTGCACCTCTCTCTTTCACTCCACTCTCCTGTGTGGCCATGTGTGTGTGCATACATTTGAGTCACATACATATAAAATAGTAGTTAAGGATATCCAATATCAGAAGGGTAACTAAAGTTAGAATCAACAATACATGCATTAACAAAGCAATTTTTTTATTACTAAATGTATTATTTGAAAGTTTGAATGAAATTAATTTGGTAGAGAAGAGAAAAGGAATAGTACCACTAGGGGAAGGAGGGGTTGGCCTTATTGGAAGTTGTTGCAATTGAGGTGGTGGACGATATGCAGAAAATGAGGCTTCCATTGGTGTAGGGTAGTATAGATAAGAGGGTCCAGCTGGTATGCGATTTGGTTGGGGTGTGGAAAAGGTACCTCTTGGTGCTTGCACAGAATAGCCATAGTAATAAGGGGAACCCATGGTGGAGGAGGATGGTCCATAGAGTTGTTGGTAGTATTGTGGTTGCTGAATTTGTGGGTTATACAATGTGGCCTGTGCTCACACAAATATGCACAATCATTAAGCAAAAATGTTACTCAACTGTTGTCCATTATTTGCAACCAACCTGACATCATTAAAAAATAAACTATATGTTGTTAATTGATTGGAGGGAGAAAAGATGCTTACTTGATGGTACCCATAATCAGGGGTGTAGGTAGGGTAGCTGCAAAGACATTTGAAAGCAATTTAATCACCAAGCAAATATGGAAGGAAATACGTTAATGCAGTGGTGCATTTGTTTCTTTGAGAAGCAATGCTCAAAATGGAAGACTCCTATTGTTGTGGACTGACACTGAACTTAACATGTAAGGTTTTCCCAGCAAAACCAGTGAGGAAAAAAGTCCATTAATATTAGTTGTCATGTGGGACCCCTAAATTGATCAATGTGTAATGAGAGTTAGTGCTATTGCGTGTGCCTGCTTTGTGGTATGTATGGTATGGTATGATATGGATATGCATGGTCCTTGAGATTGAATTAGTTATGACTGATGCAGTGATAGGGGTCTTTTTTGTGGCTCAGGAATTATGAACATGTAGTTGCCCCATCGAGCAGAAAAAGGAAGGAATAAAGCAATATATATAAAGAATGGTCAAGGTAGCATCCAATGATATGAAATTTTGCATGCACATAAAAGTATAAACTATGCACCCTCGTTGGAACTGACAGAGTAGAGTTTAAGGAAGGAAATTTCTGATAGAACGTATAAAGAATTATCAACTATTATTTGGTAGAACTTTCTAGGTGATTCAAAAAGTTGAACTACCCGCTCAAAATCTTAATATTTTATTTTGCAATACAATATCTTTAGCTTTACGATAAAGAAGAGACAATATATATGCATAGTAAAATTCGATACCCTACATTGTAGAAACTTAGAAGAGAAAAGATTCGGCTAATGTTGATATATCACATTCAAATAAACCTGATTAACTTTGAAAAAAAAACACAGTGCTTTTTTTTTTTTTTTTACTATTGAAGAAAAAGAGCCTGAAACACCTGAGAGAAAGAACAAAGGAGAAAAGTTGTAAATAGAAACAAATGAAGTAACACTGTTTATCTTCTACACTTCTTTGTACTAGCTTTCTGCGGTTACATTGCATCCAAAAACTTAAGTTTGTATACTGTGTCTTCTACTCGTACAATCCTCAGAAAATGAAACAAGTTAACATAAGAGTAATTTCCCTTCTGTTTTTGTTTATCGGTTCATGGTTTTATAAGAGTACTTTTTAATTTACCAACTAATACACCTCATAAGACAACAATGGCATTGCTGGTGAGAAAATGACTTGATGGTACAGGACATGCAAAAGTACCATAGAGCTGAGGGATTTTATTATGTACAAGATTATAAAACAAATTTATTGACGCAGGACCACTATATATCACACATATAAAAAATGTACATGCATTTTCCACGGATTAGATATCCATTTATCTGTACCTATTGTCATCCACATTTCTACTATTACCATAGATGCATCATCAATTACATGAGTTACAAAAGCAATGTTTCTCATCCATAGGTAAAATCTACAAGCACCCTATCTTCTTAGGCCTTCTTTAATTTAAGACATTAATATCTCAACAATGTCACTGAATCACAACACTCCTCTTTAAAAGACACGAAAACCTAACCTCCCCATATCTCTATTTTACCCCTATGTCAGATTGTAGTGCAAAAAACGTAGTTTTCTTTTCTTCCTTCAAGATTAAACTTACAAAAGAAAAGCTTAAACTACAACATAAATTGAGTAATGTATGTCTTTATTTTCAAACAGTTTTTCCAATGAGTAATCTCTATCAGATACACAGATAAGCAGATAATCCGACCGGTCACTTTTAGTATATCCTTTCTTTTAATCATTTTTTTAACGTAACAAATATCTTTTTTTTTAATTATTTGACAATTGATGTAGTGGTTGATCAACTCATGAGATTGGAGGAAATGAAATTGATTAAGGTTTTGAGTGTGGTGGTAGTTAAAAAAGGAAGAGGAAGCAAAGTAGGGGGAGGAAATGCACATGATGGTTGTTGAAAGTTTGGCCTTGTGTGTACTTTTAATGGTGATATGATACGTGAGGATTTTCACGCTGTCACCAAGACCTACTGTAATTGGGGGGGAGCAGTCAAGCGACATATGTAGACAGCAATGTGTGCGTCTATATGCAGTTCTCAATTAATGCCATGGACCAGTTTCTTTGACTGTGAGTGACAGACATGGGTAATAATAAATGCCCACAGTAAATGTACAAAGCTAACTCACTCACCCATATGGCGGGTACACCAGCGGTGGTGGTGGTGGCGGCGGCGGCGGTGGCGGCGCTAGTGCCGGCGGCCCTGCCGCCGGCATACCACTGTATGAAGCTGTTCCCGGTGCTCCTCCTTGGAATGTACCTCTTCCTGCATTACCACCCCACAACACAACCACAAAACATTATGTTATACTTATAATATATGTGTCCTATGTATTATGATAATGGTGGTGGTGTTCATAACATTGGAAGATAGAAAATGCATATAAAATAATGAACCTCTTGGTGGTGAAGGTCTAGGTCTTACGAGAGAAGCAATGTTACAATTTGCTCTTCTTCCATCTATGACTGGGTTTGGATCAGCACATGCCCTTCTAGCTGATTCTGGATCACGGAATGTTACCTGTTATATAGGACATGTTTTGTGTGTAATGAGGATCAAATCAAAGAACACACATGTTGCAGTGAAAGAGAATCAAGTTGAGGCAGAGTAAAGAGTTAGAGAGATATAGAGAGAGAGAGAGAGCAACATACGAATCCGTAGCCTTTAGATTTTCCTGTGTTCTTATCAGTGATAATGACAGCTTCAAGAATCTCACCAAACTGCTCAAAATATTTGCGCATTTCTTCGGTTGGAGTCTCCCAAGCTAGGCCTCCGACGAAGACCTTAGTGAAGGTTGTGTCTCCGAACTGTGATCGGTAATGTGGGTAAGCCATGGTGTCAAGGGAAGAAAAGGGTGTCCTTGTTTATGCATGAAAGCTAGTTAAGCACAAAAGGGTGTCCTTGTTTCTTCTGATCTCTACTTATTGACTTGTCACTGCCATTTTCTCTTCTGGTTTTCTGCTCTCTCTCTCTCTCTGTGACCGTGTCTTGTAGTTGTCCTACTCCACCATTCAACAACACCCCTTCACGACACAGGAATCATTGAATTTGAAGAGAGGCTGAGGGAAAGAGGTGGTGGGTATGGTTTATGATGGTGTGGTATCGTTATTATTTGATGGTTGTTTGTGACAGAGGAGTTAGTTAATTAAAACAAAAATATACAAAAAGGAAAAATAATTAAAAAAAAAGGAAGTTGTTTTAGAAAAATATATATATTATTTATTGTTTATTGTTTTAAGAGAAAAGGAAAAGGGAGTGAGAAAAAGGGTGGTGGTGGAGGAAAGAGAAAGAGATCTGACAGCTGCAAACTCTAATTTGCTGGCCAAAGAGAGAAGGAAGAGATGGTGTGAGCTTTGTAGTATATCACAAGTGACAGCTGCGTTACTATCTCACTTGAAGTGTTTCCCCTCTGTCTCTGCATTAATATACTCTCCCACCATCCAATCAATTTTCCATTTTCACTTAAACAACTCTTATTTCCTTGTCCTTCTCTTCTTCTCCCCTCATTTCTCATTCTTTTTCCCAATACATACACACCACCCTACCCTATCTTCACTTTTAAACATGGATCTTATTATTCTCTTCTTCATAAAAATAAATGTTTATCCCTGCCAATAAACAAAAGGGTAGGAAGGATTAGTTCCAAAAATGTCATAAATGATATGTAGTTGGAATGTTTATTAGGAGAAGTATTCACTAACCAAAGTTTGAATTAATGCATCTTTATATTTGATATTGATTTTGCAAAGAATAATTGTGAGGAAAACAACAAAAAACAAAAGGGTACTTGTTAAAATGTTAGTTTTCCAACAACAAAAGATATGGACCCTCTGATCATGATCAGATGGTTCTTTTTACATGAAAAGAAGAAGCTGTGTGATGTATATATTAAGCAAGAAGGTGTGCGTGCTGTTGTTGGCAGCTTTGGTCTACAGACATGGAATGAAGCAGATGCAATTTTTACTCAGTCCGCTCCCTTTTTCCAAAATGTTTGTTGCAGCAAAAGTTATATGAGATACAGATATTGATGCACAAAGTAAAAACAATAATTTCAATATCAATTTGACTTAACTTTTGTTGCTTAATTATATTTGATCACATAGATCATGTGCTCGGGTAATTAACTGGACCAATCATGGTTACACCCTTTTTCTTTATGTTGGGACCAAACTATATCCCACATCACCCCAAATCCGCTAATCATAAGCTATTACCAGCTAATCAACCAAAATAAAAGGGAACAGTTACAGTTAGGTTTGAAAGAAAGGATATACTTTTGTTCTTTATTAATTCAGCCCTCTATTTATTTATTTTTCGGTTGAAGGTTGTTGATTATTGCTGGATTGGAAGCCATTTTCCGGCTACGATGAAAACAAAATTGAACACTGTTGAGAGCTATAATGTAAATCCATCACCATCGTATCATTCCTTCATCAATCGCATCATTTGAAGTTGCTAACACCAAGCTAATATCCCTCTTATTTTATAACTAATGGTAGACCATTATTTTGTCCACAACCCACCACCCTCAAAGTCATACCTCCTGGCACCAAATTAACAAGTTTATTCTATTCAACTATGAATTTCTCTTCCCTTATTTTATATAAATCTCCCTCCTTCCACCTCTAAAGTCTTCGTTGGACCTTAAATGTTTGGCACAAATGGAATTGAATTTCATCTTTTAAATAGTATCACAATCTCATGTGCTAAAATATCTGATATTGCACAGTTTATATTGGAATGATTCAATCATCATCGTGAACCTGTGTTAGAACTTGGTTAGATATAAAGATTTAAACTTTTGAGTGTGGATCTAGTCCTTAAGATACCCTATAGTTCATACAAAATGATAATGTATAATCTTTGTAAATGACTTTATGGCAGTGAAGCAATAAGCCAACTAGGAGCACACGCAGGCACCCCCACAAACAACAGAGTAACAAACACATACACACACATAGAGAAAGAAAGAGGCAGAAGGAGTCATTATCTAGCTTGTTGCCAGCGTTAGGGACGAGGAGACAGCTATAAGGACCCTGTGGTTTTTATGTTAAAAAAACCCTGCAAAACAAACGAGTCCGTGAACTGGCAGTCCTCTCCACGTGGGGTCATATCAGTGTTGAAGAACTATGAGCTGGATTTCCATCTACTCTCTTTTATACTCAAGGGATTTTGAGAAGAACTTTAACATTATTTATACATGACCCCCCAACCTGCCCTTCATCAACCAACTCCAACCAATCAATCTTCATTTTAACCCTTCCAATATCATCTCTTCTTTTCTTTCCCATTTACATGCTTTTAGCACATAAACCATGCATTCATATTCTTCCTCATTTTTCACTTCATGCTCTTTCTTCTTTTGCCTAGCTAGCATTGACTCCACAATGTTCAATCATCCACTCTTCATACCACCAAATCACCCAGTTGTCAACTTCACTACTTGATTCATAATTTATAAATATAAATGCATGTATTCTCTCCCCTTTCGTTGTCTTTTAGGCTAATGAGATTCAATCACTTAACATCGTTACCTTTTGTCACAAACTAAGATAAAGACCTTTCTCAAACTAAACTGCTAAAGATAAAAGTTTTCGTAATAATGCGTAAAATTGATTATACCCAATGACAAATTTTGCCATGAGATTCAGCTGGATAGAGGAGACAGATTCTGGGTAGTAGAATTTGAAGGTTGTCATTTGCATGATTGCAACTGTAACTAACAAATGTGGAGAGGGTTTTAATTTATTGCAAAGTTTTTATTTGGTGCACAACTCAATATATTGAACCTCACAGTCCCAAGCTTGTCCCTTAATGTACAGTGACTTGTATAGTATAGTGCTGCAACATCAACATCACAACGCAATTTAAATGAACAGCAGGGGATTCAGATATATTTGATGTGAAGGAAATGGGACTGTGAAATTCTAATCTACCCTCTTTTATTATGTATTTGGTCATCAAAAATGTGAAGATGTGGAAGTTATTCTTGGCAATTAAAGCCTTTGCAAACATATTCTTTGTTCTTTTGGCAGACCAAAAGTAAAAGGAAATAATGAAAGCTTGAATTATATATTGAGACATGATCCACGTTACCAACTTACTATCTCAATGGTCCTCTATTGAAGTGAGGCTGGCTAAGAGTCCTAGCTAGTCCCCCAAGAGGTTATGTACTACTTTTCTTACCCAAAAAGGAAAAAGGCAAAAAAAATATGTCATATACTTACAAATATACTTATACACAGTTGTTCCTCACCAAGTTTGATGCTTTGATAAAATTTATGATAAAAGCAATTATCATTCTTATGAGATGCTTAATTTGAAATTGCCAAATCAATTAAGCATGTGTTTAGTTTGTGATTTGAAAGTTCTCAAATGCATTGCAATGCATAGAGAAGAAACTATTTTGTTTCATTGTAAATGTACCTTTTATATAAAACATAAACACATACCAGGCGGATTCTATGTGTATCAAGATCAGAAAGAAATTTATTGGTTTGTTCTTTGTTTGGCAGCTTCGGCTTTGAACTCTAAAGTCGAGATATGATATATGGTTAAATTTATGATTTTATACATAGGATGAGAGAAAAAGACGCTGATAAAGTATATATTGTGAAAATTTTCTTGTAAATATTTACTAGAATTTTGCAAAATATACAGGAAAATCCAAGAGAAAATAGTTCTTGTGAATGTAAAAAATTCAAATATTTTCGCCGAATAAAAATTCTATGAGAATCATAATTCGATTAATTTTCCTGCTAGGAGAATATATTTTCATTTGATAATGTTAAGTTTGAGAAAATGTGTTGCATCACGCCATCCGCTTCGTAATCAAACCAAAATTGGTACTACACTCAAAATTTAATGTCCCATGCCCAAATTACCTTTTGTGGACATGATTGATTTCGAAAAGAAAAAGCATATATTTTTGTTTTCTGTTATGATTAATAATTACAAAAATAGTATCTTTTTTCTTTTTTTTCTCAAATTTGTTCAACAGATAATGAAACAACTGATAGATTTTCTATAAATGCAAGAGTTTCAAATTAGATCAAATATAAAGACATAAATAAAAACTTTTTTAAATTTTGTGTCTTAAGAAATTAAGTATGAAAGGAGATGTCTTTATTGTAAAATAAATAAATAATTAATTTATTGTATTATCCTAAAATAAATTAGATAGGGAAAAGTTGAACAATAACATATGAGATGTCTGATGTAGACAAAGTCATGTGACCCATTGAAAATAGCTAAATAAAAAGTCTTCTCTCAAAGTCATTTGGCACACTGAACCAAAAAAGTATATGAAGAAAGATTTTGGTGTTCCAGTAGATAAAGAAAGTTACTCCATTTTAGGAGTGATGAATTGAAAGTTGAGAAATTTATTGTCAAGAAATTAATATTCTGTCATTTTCACTATTATTATATATTTTTAAGAAAAAAAAATATGTTTAATTATTTTGTTTTTTAGTTTTTTTTTTCTTTTTAATGGAGTAAAATATGATGACCTGAGTTATAAGAATAATTTCTGATAATTAATTTGTATTGAACTATGGGCGAAAGTAGTTCTTATAGGAAGGCCATAAGTGTGAATGCTTCCTGTATGTATACGTTTTGTGTACTGCCGTATACGTATATTATCTAAAATCTTTTTAAATTTTTTAGAGTTTAAAATTTAGGATTTATATGTATTTCTCCTTTACTAGTTCAATATTTGATCGCTATAATTATGAATATTCTGTTGTCATAATATGCGTTTTAGAGTCTTAGAATGTCGAGTGTCTATATCTCTTTAATTTGTTTCGCAACTTTTGAATGACAATATGTAAGTGAAAAAAAAAAAAAGGATAAAACTCTAATTTTATCCGTGGCAGGATATGTCAAAATCCCTTCTAATTTGGATGACAACCAGCAACATGTATGTGAATAGAAATCCAACACTTAATGTTAAAAGAACTCTATATTAATTTTTAAGGTAGGCTGTTTAAGGTCTTCTATCCTATATATACAGATGAATAGCAAGTGACATGATACAAATAAAATACAATTTTCTATTCACAAATTGTAGAAAACACTAATGTTTTGCTATATAGGAAGGTTTTGTTTTAGAGATTTTACTTGTGTGTGGTTGGTGAATCCTATTTAGTTTGTGGTGGTTTTTGATGATGGTAATTATAAATTTCAATGAAAATTCATCGTTGTACGGTGAGTTTTGCATTTTTTTTTTTAGTTTTCGGAACAGTACTCATTCTTCATGAACCACTTTCAGCCATCACGAATACCTATTTTCATAGATTTCACAAACCATCCTCAGCTACCATGAACATCCTTTTTTATGGATTGCATGTGCTCAAATATAAATACCAGGGACATTTTTAGACTTTTCAAAAATGATAGCGTTTGTCAAAATTGGTATAGTGCAGGAAGCATTTGCCTTAATGAATACATTCTTCTAAACTAGAGATTTGCTTTGCATAACAAAAATAGTTAGATAATTTATTGTGGGCTCTCTCTTTCTGCATCCCCAAACTTTTTAACTGTACTCCCATCTGTTTTAAAATGATTTTATTTTTTATTAAAGTGACTTTTAGATTATTTGTTCTGAAAATCTTCTAGAACTTATATCCTTCTTAAAATATAATTTTTAAAATTTTTGAAATAAGATTTCCATAATAGAACATTCTTAATAAGATTTTCAGAACACATTAGCTTTTCAAAACAAGTTTTCCACAAACACATGAAATATGTTCTGGAATGGATTTTCCATAACAAAATTTCAAGAACAAGCTTTCTAAAATGTAAATAATAACTCCCAAAACAAGGTTTAGGGAACAAGCTTTCTTTTGGAATAAGCTCTCTCTTCTTCTTTCTTTCAAATTGGTGCAGCAATGGCAATGATGGCACAGGTTGTAGGAGCGGTGGCATGGTACAATGAAAAGGTTATTTTAGTCTTTATGATAGTGTAGTTGCATTTACTAATAATAAGGGTGTAGTTAGTATAATTAGCATGCGTAAAGTAATAGCCTTGTTGTGGAACCAATGTTGTGAATTCTGAGCCCAATAACATTCCGGTGTGTCACATTGTGCTTGAGCTAAAACCAGTGCTTTAGGAACTCTCTATTTTACTCTATGTTTTATTTAGGTTAATGGTTAAAAAGTGGGAAAGTGAAAAAGATATTAAATAAAAAAATTGATAAAAAGAAGTTCAGTTATTTAGATTAAAAAAAAGAGAAAATAAATTATTAAAAAATTTGTAATCATGGTGATTGATTTGAAAAAAATGAAAAATATTTTATAAATTATTAATTTACACATTTATCAAATTGTTCTTCGTACGAGAATGAAAGAGAAAGGGGTTGGTGTGTTATTGGCTGCAAATCTTGATATAGACATAGACATAATTGTCAATGTATACTAACCCCTCAACTATAATCCTTTTTTTCTCACAAATCAACATAAATAAACAATCTCTTTGTTTGAAATTATAATCTCCCACTTTATTTACATATATCTACTCTCCCACTTCCATGATAGTAATAAACAAATAACTAATGGCTAAGAACTTCAAACTTAGAAAATAAGAACGAAGGTAGTTATAAATATGATTAATAATTATAGAAATTAAAAAATCAACATAAATAAATAATCTTTTTATTTGAAACTATAATTTGGCACTTTATTTGAACATCTAGTCTCTAAATTAGCATAAACAAATAAAGGATAAGAACTTAGTAATAAATTTACAGTGACAGCAAAACCTTTCAACATGGGGTGGTGGCGCAGTTGGCTAGCGCGTAGGTCTCATAGCTTCTGAGTGATCCTGAGGTCGAGAGTTCGAGCCTCTCTCACCCCATTTTAATTTTTTTTCTTTTTATATTTTATTTCTTGTTATTTTTTACGTTAAATAATTTGTAATGGCCCATGAATTTTCAGTATCTGTGGCTACATTTGCACACTGTTTGGGTCACTATTTAGAATTTAGAAGCAACTCAAATCTCAATATTAAGCTCCACAATTGATGAATTTACGAAAACCCTATCACCCAAAAGTACAATTATGTAACAAATTTCATAGATTATTCTCTTGAAATACAAAACTTTGATTACACATTCAACTTTATGGGTAGAGTTTGACTTCCTATGACACAATCTCTCTACAAATTAGCATCAGACAAACCTTTTTGACAATAAGAGAAGAACTGGTGACTTTAAGATGCACCAAATTTTAAGGCTGAATTTTGGCCAAACAATGAACAATGACTTCAGAGAATTTGGTGCATAAGATTATCTAATTTTAGATGGCAAAAGTAGGTTCTTCAATGATAACACCAAAATCCAACGCCTGTGATTAGAAGGGATTAAAAAAAATTATGTATTATGTTGCATATTTTTTATATTTTTTTGTTATTTTTATAAAATAAATTTAAACTTTACCTCAATTTATGTTCTTTTCATCCTAATTGAAATGTGATTAAAAGGTATCATTTTGTTGGATGTTCGTTTATTTTACGTGTTATATCCTCAAATCAATTATTATTGAATTTTCAGTCCAACCCATAAGCATGTAATGTATCTATGATAATATATTTAAATTATTTTTTCTTAGAAAGACAAATGTCAAAATTTAAAATATAAGAAAATTAATAATAATGTTAATATATTTATTAAAAAAAATGTATGTAAAGATTAATGTAGAATGGTGAGATTATGTAGATAATAACAACAAAGCGGCCGTCTTTCTTTAAGGAAACCAAATATAAAAATTAAATTAGAAAAATGATATACTAATTTCAGCAAAAAAACTAAAAGAGTCATAATATTTTACCACGTGTCACAAAAACGAAAAACTTATATATTTTAGACAAAATATATAATAATTTAATTAAGTAAGGATTTCTTGAAAAGGGATTTTTTTTAAAATTTATAATAGAATATATTTAATGTGTTTAAATATCATAAAGTTTTAATGTGAGATTTAAATTTAATGCTGATGATAAAAATAATAAATTTTTTTGGCAAACAAGCAAATAATATTTCAATATTTTTATCCAGAAACATATGATTTTGTAAAATACAAGAAGGCATGGTGAAAGATATATTTTAAAAAAAATAATAATTTTTTTGAAAAATGAGTATTATATTGTTTATATTTTTAAAAGATTGAGAGCGTTTAGTCAAATAAGACATATATGATTAAAGATATCAATGTTTTAAAGACATATACATGTTTGGGCACATTTTAGGTCTAGGTAATTCTTAGTGATATGAAAAAGGAAGAGTTTTTATAAAAACTTACACAAAAATCTATACAAAAGAGTAGAAGGCTTGAAAGTAATATTCAGTTTTTGAAGACAAACTCTATTGGTATGTCCTCTGGTTTTTGTCTTCTTCCTTTTTATACTGATGTTAGAAAACAAATGTCGTTACTTATATTCTTTGTATTTTCCTTCACATAGAGTCATATATTTTGCATTATATGTTATTCTTCTTTAGATCCATGATTAAACGATTCATGATGGTTATCTTGTATAGAGCTTTTTCTCTTATATACAGGTGTTGTCTTCTCTTTCATACAATCTCAAAGTTGGAGCAATTTGTAACAATTGTACTTTATTACAAAGGCGTATCTTCTAAAGAACTCCTTTATGATAGACAATTTAAACATTGTACTTAGACACAAACATTTCTTATTCTTGAAACATCTTTTGCACAAATAATAAACATATCTAATGCATTAACTTTTTCTTTAATTTTAAATTATCCACAATAAAGATCATGTTAAAAAGTAATAATGATTACTTTAATAAGTTTTAACTGTTAAGATAAGTTTTAACTGTTAACGTAGACATGGTTTGATTATAAGATAAGTTTTAACTGTTAAACGTAGACATCGTTTGGTTATAGGATAAATATTGAACTTAAAATAAGAAAAGGGTAAGAATTATTCTTTTCCCAAAATTAATTAATAAATTAGTCATTATTTTCCACTTAATCAAAATTCAAATATTGTATTTTTAGTTTTAATGTTACAATTTCTCTATTTTTAAATTTTTAAACAATTATTAATTTCTTTTATAAAGTTAAGATAATAAAAGTATAAAACAAGACAAATAAGAATATAAGAATATTATATCACAATATGAATAACATATCATATAATATGAATAACATATCATATAAAGGTAGGTAGACAATATTTTTGAATGATCATATAATAATGTCATAGTAAAGAATCATGTCAGATCATATTATATAATAAATACGGATTATGTATTTAAATTGATATATATTTAAGTTAGAGACTAATCTAGAATTTAATGATAAAAGTGATTAAAACATAAAAAGTGTTATAAAAATTATTTTAATTTGATTAGTCACCAAATTCAATTATTATTTTTATTTTGTGATTATTTAGTAACTAAAATAATTAAGAATTTTTTATTTTATATAATTCATGTTGTTAACTGTATTAAATTTGCTATCATATTAGATTATGTGAGCTAAATATATTTCTACATATTAAAACTCTATGAACACCACATATGATTTCTACTATATGTCATTCAACTTACAAGATCATCATGTATTAGAACTTTATAAACACCACATATAATCTGTACTCTAGATCATTTAACTAATATCATCATGTATTAAAAAAAAATTCTTCTACACAGTATATAATCTAAATATTTTTTATTATAATTATTTCATTATTTAGATCATTAAAATTGTAATAAGTTCAAAACTAATGAAATTTAAACTTTACTTTTATAATATAGGATAATATTTAATAATATTTCTTATACACATTATTTATGTTAAATTTTAAATCTAATAAAAAAAATCACACTAAAAATACTAGGACTACTAACAATTATTTTAAACTAACTACATGTCTCTAATATTGTTCCTCAATTAATCTTTTCTCTTTCTCTTTTTCTTCCCAGTGCCTACAAAACATGTTATGTAAATATGTATATCTTATAATCTAATTTGAGGGGTATTTTATATATAATCCAACCAACATGAGTTGTATATGAATATTTCTAACTTCGGGATTTGAGGATCATTTTATATATAATCCTACACGCAGTGATGTTCGTCTACCACTTAGGAGAAAGACAGATAGGAAAGGAGAAGAAATAGAAAGAGAAAGTGATAGTCACAGGTGGTGAGGTTTTATATTTTGAAAGTTTCACTGTGTATTATTAGACATTTCAAATTTAAACCACACAGAAAATATGTGTCAAATATATAATAAGTGTGGCGGGTGGAAATTAATTGACCTTTGAATTCTGCAACTGTCAAGAAGAATCTATAACTAATTTCAGAGTTTAGAAGATTTAATTCTTCACATGATCATGAAATGATAAGATTTCTGTTGGAATGTTACCTACCCTATTAAATTTATTTTTCTTTGAATTCATACCTTATCCATAACATTAATTGTTTTCAAAATTCAACTACTTTAAACAATAAAAGTACAACTTGATGACTACAACTATTATTAGGGTAAAATATGTGATACATTATGTCAAAATTTCAAATATATTAGATATTTCTTTAAAAAATTGATATTATTTTTTTTCTTAAATTTAAATATATTTTAGGTCGTTTTTATAATAAAGATAAATAAAAGTTGATAATTATAGTTTTAAGATATACATTTACAATATAATTAATATTATGTTAACATCGTTTAGGGTTTGGACCTTGTACATGTCTCGACCTTGATTTAGGGATTTTAGAAAATATGAGAAGACTAAGGGACAATCAATTGGAAGCTGGGTAAAATTGAACAAGGAACAATAAAGGAATATATGATGATGAGAAGAAAGAAAAAAGATGACCTCGTGAAATGGGGGTGTAAGTAGCATCAATATTCTCTTTTAAAACAAATGATATAAAAGGTGAAATAATGTCTGATAAATGAAATTGAGTCAACATTAACCAAGTATTCTAACAAAAACCTGTTTTAGTTATATTATAAAAGGGTTTTACTTTTAACTAAACAAATTTTAGCTTCTTTATAATAAAATAATATAACTTGAAAAGTTTTAACACACTTTTTATTTGAATTATCAAAATATTTTTATTTGCTTTTAATTTCAAAATAAAATTGCATAGAGAAGAAAATATTTTTAAATTAGCATGAGAATAAAATAAGGCGATTTAATTTAAATTATTTAAATTACATGCACACATGTGTGAAAAAGTAAAAGAAATGTGGTTTTCATGATGGTAGAAGAAGCAGAAGTTGGCTAATATATTTGCATGCAAAATCAGCTTCAAATTCTCTCTCCAAAAATTGCAATTGCAAGCACATTATAGTGAGATTCTCTCTTAAACATTAGAAAGTCCATCAAAAATACACATTCAATTCTTAATATAAGGAGGTGTTACAACTTACACTAAGTGAGTGCAATTGTAAAATATGCAAAACATAAGAGTATATTGTATTAGAATAGCTTGGATAAAGTTTAATTTAATTTTTGTTAAATTTAATTACTTTTTAACTAAAATTTCAGTTATTGTTATTATAACTATAGTTATTTTTATTATTATTATCTTTTATTGTTATCATAATTATTAATATTATTTGTTATTGTTACTGTTATAATTATTATTGTTATTATAATAATAATAATTATTATTATAATATTTGTAACATTCAGAACTTATAATATTTAATCTACTATTAAAGTAAATATATATATATATATATATATATATATATTATAATTATCTAATAATAAAGTATTTCAAAAGATATATATCTCTCTTCAAAATATACAAAAGTTTTTCACAATATCCTCTGCTCCAATATAACATATGATTAGATAAAAATAAATAAATACATGAAACATAAATAAAATAGGATAAGCGAAATATTTAAAACTTCTTTATTCATTATCATCAATAAAAACTTAATCAAATTTCACAATTACACAAGCAGATATTCATTCAAGTGTGACATCTCATTAACACATTTTATAGATAAATCTATGAAATCATCATATATGAATAATTGATTATATCTCTAGAAGATTCATGCATTGAATAAACTCAGATGTGTGCATATGTCATATAATTCCAAACTATGAATCCACACACCTTCCAAATCAAATAATTAACAATTTTGTATGACAAGATTCATTTGGTCTTTTGTTGACAAGTTATATTTTAAATTGCAGTCACTTAATTCAAACCTTACTGGACTCTCCTTACCTAGTAATATTCCTCTATTTGATTACCATTACTATAGTAAAGTCATAATACCTCTTTATTGAGCAGATCCTTAGGCAATACAATCCTAAACTAACCTATACACAGGTATTTCCTTTCCTTAAAATATTACGTCTTGATTACAACCATTAAACTCAATATTTTAACATATCATGTCATGTAACTATATCACACACAATATTTACTTTCAACCCACATGTAATTCATATCACACTTGTTCAATACATCTCTATATTTTTATAAGTAGATTTTGTATTTGATTCCATACGATTCAATTCACACTTGACTAAACATGTTATTATAACATATATGAATAAATAAGAACAAAAGAAGTCAAGAAAATTGATTATCACATGTATAAGCAAGGTAAACAATGAAATCCCAAAACCAGAGTCTCGTCTGGCCTACGAACATACACACAATGTAATACCAACTCAAGAGCATCCTCTTCATAATTGTAGCCGGCACAAGATCATGAAACTTAGACAAATCACACCCAAGAGCACTGCTCTCGAATTGCGCCTGACATATTTAGTATGTGCCCGACGCTACTGTATAATTAAGAATGCATTCTGCATAACCTACTAACCATCCAAAATAATTTTCCTTTTTACAAACTCAATTATAACTTCAAATCATCAATCTTCATCATATTATTATCAAGTTTTCTCCAAGAATTTCATAAATCTCCAAAACCAATCATGAAAACCAAATGATTTGGTAACCTATATTATTTACATATTTTCTAAATAAATTTTATAAAATTTAGTAACCTATATTATTTACCAGTGGCTACTCATTTTCAAAACATCTTTCTCATAAAACTTTACTAACTTATCAATCAAATATATATATATATATATATAAGCTAACCACTTTCAATCTATGAAAATCAATTTACATATATTCATAATACTAAATTTTTAAGACCTCCATCCAAATAAAATTAAATCAAACACTCACACAATTTCAACTCATTTTAATAACCAATTTAGATCTAAGTATACTTTCACATAGCAACATTAAGGTTCTTAAGCATCCAAGTCTAATTTCAATGATCATATTCAGCCAAAATTATAGACTTTAGATCAAACCACTCAATTCCACTCTAAATCTCAATTCATCATTCAAAGATTAGAAAGTTTTGGAAAAAGAAAGACAAACTCTACAGATTACTTTCTCAGACATGAACAACTTTATAAGTAAGTTATCCTTACTTAAGCCCAGAAACACTAGTCAATTTAGAAATGGTATTGTTGAAACACCATCTCTCATTTCAAGAACTAACTTGTTTACAATTTTTAATTGTCCAATAAATGTTATCAAGAACTAACTAGTACCATCTATCAATATGAGGCCAAACCCAAGATTTATAAATGACAAACTTATTATATTTGTTTTTCAAAAATATCAATCTCATCAATACAACTCAAGAATTATAATTATAAGAGAAATCTCACTCATGATAAAGCATGAATGCTTTATTTTCATCAAGAATATTAAAAAGAGTCATTCTTATTTGTCAAAGCACAATTGACTCCATTTACTAGTAATCATCAAATAATGCTTATCAGTCTCACATGTTTGAATGAAATTTCTAATTCATATATCAACGTCTTAAAGTAGATTAATATGTCATTATAAATTTGAAAACTATATATAAGAACACCAACAATGACAAAGATAACTAGTTGAACTCTCTCATCATACTAAATGATTTCTCTTTTTAAAAAAATAAACTTAAAAATTAATTGTCAATCAATAATTGTAAGTAACGAGTTCTGAAAACACTAAAGAAGATAAAAATACTCAATTAATTAAAAAGAGTGAGGCTTTTGTTATTTCCAAACAATCCTTCAATTTTCCTTATTAAAAGTTGTCCAATTATCAACAATGTATAATTGATTTTTATTAAAAGTCAACCATTATTTTGAAGTTATATTGTAAGTGTGAAAGGAACCATATGAGAGTGGTGAGAGTACTTTTATTAACTTTAAAAAAAAAAAGAAAAAAGGAAGAAAGGAAATTTCCCTCCTATCATTCCTATTACAATTAAAGAAACAAATTACCTTACCACCATTAGTAATTTCTTTAATTATAATTGGTTGAATTATCAAGGTGAAAAATGTTCAAAAAGTAATAATTTATTAAAAAAAATCTCAAAATAAATATTTTTAATTATAACATAATAACAATACTTGTAATATATATGGTGATGATAAAATTATCTTATAAGTTATTATTAAATAAATAATATTTTCATTATATACTTATTATATAACGAAATTGAATCATATTCATCATATTTAAAAAATTATAAATACATTAATATTAAATAAAGTTTTATTCAGCAACCCCAATCAACCTTAACCTTAACAAATATAATTTAGATTGGATTGAGACAAATTATGTACACCTTTCTACCACCATTAATAGATTCTATTGATATTCTTGAAGCAATGAATATTTATTCTGGAAGAGGCCTCTTTAACGTCTGAAAAATTAATTAATGCATGACATATACTATTTAGGTAAGGTACCAAACAACTCTTGAGTGTGAGTTTTGCTTCGTTTTTTTTTTTTTTTTTTTTTTTTTTTTTTTTTTTT
>Ga0099825_1002781_pt1 | contig 23343 bp, 2 predicted proteins | sample SiratroredBW_FD_76838 | JGI IMG/M metagenome (GOLD analysis project Ga0099825, IMG submission 76838) | Root nodule microbial communities of legume samples collected from California, USA - Siratro red BW | ecosystem: Host-associated > Plants > Roots > Nodule | place: USA: California | collected... | reverse complement strand
TATATATATATATATATATATATATATATATATATATATATATATATATATATATATATATATATATATATATAGAAACTAAATGTAAGGAAATAACTATTGCATGACAAATTCATAACAAGAACAAATGACCTTCATCAAAGAGAAAAAAACTTACATGTAAATAATAATATTTTAAACCAAACCAAATAAGTTGTTTCATTTAAGTATTTAAACATGGTTAGACTATTTAAAGGCTTAACAAGTCATTTGACTATAAATAAAATGGACAATTTGTGGAATGTTAAGATAAAATGATAAAACTATTACTTATAATTTTTTTTATGAAAGAGATTATGAATTACTATTTATGACCTAACAAATTTAATGCAAGGGATAAACTTACTGTGATTCTTTTATACTACTCCATTCAAAACATTATAGGTGTAATTTGTTGAATTACTTTTTTACTAATTTATATGAAGGATTTATCTTTTATAAACTAACTATTGAGATTTTAATTCAATTGAAACCAAATTGCAGAAATACAATTAAAAGAAATGTAATCATTACATGTTACACTATAAATAAGATAATTACCAAGATATCCATATACACATTCTTGAAAGAGAAATAACAAACTTAAAAGAAAGAAAATGACACAGGACCAACACTTTCATCTTAAAAAAATTATGAGACAATTGTCATTTTGTATATATATCATTCTATCTATATTAATATGGTGTCCCTATTAATAAGGTGTTCCTAACCTCATTATCTAATTCTATTGATATTGATTAAAGTGTTTTTGGTATTAGTTTATACTTGACTTTCTTTTGAGAAAGTGCAAATTTAAATTGTATGTAACTCAAGGTTTTGTCATGAGAATTTAAATGAGTGGTATATAATCCAGATCCAATATTCATTTAGTCACTGCATAAGGTAATTTTAAATTGATGCTCTTGAATTAATAAATGACTAGTAACTACATTAGTAATTTTAAATTGATGCATTTGAATTAATCAATGACGTCGACTATAATTATACCATTTGTGTTATATAATTCCATCATACAAATTATTTGATTGATAATTGTTCTTACTTCATTGTTTTTTTCTGTGTACTGTATTCTTTGTATATAATTGTTTTTCTACTCATTATATAAATTTTTATAATCAAATTTAAATTGATATAAGCGAGTAGAAAAGTATTGAAAATGATATTTTAATTTTTTTTATTGACTGAGATGCACATGTTTATAAATATATCCTTAAGTTAATTTTACATGATTAGTTTTAAATTAGAATGATATTATAGTTAATTATATTTAAATGTCATTTTTATACATGAAAAAGCTTTATTATAATTTAAATATGAAAAAAATATTAAAACCCTATTAAAAATAGAACTAATGCATTTATAAAATGTTTTTATTCATATTTTTCTTTATCTGTAGAGAAATATAAATGAAAATAATAAAGACGTAAAGTTATACAAATGCATTGATATAACATAGAGAATGATAATAAAGGAGAATGATGAATGAAAATGAGTTTATTTAGTTCATCATGATTCAATTTATGTGTCAATTGCTAAAAATTTTTATAAATTACTATACACTCAATATTTAAAGGTCAATGCAAATAGTTACTTCAATAAATTCATCAGACCCACCTATATTATAAAATCGAGATGGCTATAAATAATGTGAGTAGATCACAAGAAAAAATCTTTTCAAAACCAAGAAAATACATCCATTTGACTTTCTTTACAACATTGTCTTCTGTACTTTTGTTTTTACACCATTAATGTGTGGGAGCTTATAAACTTCATCTTTTTGTTTCTTCTAGATAAAACGATTATCACTAAATGGATACGCCTAGTAGCATATTGTTCTTAAAATAACCTAGATTAAAATGATAAGGCATTTAATAATATATAGAAAGTATTAATTTATATACAGATATCACATTGTTTGTGTCTTATTAAACTACACTAGCTTATCCATGATCAAAATTTGACTTAAAGTTAGATTTCTTTTAAATTGATAGTCTTTATCTTTTTTTACAAAACGCATACTAGATAATAGACGTCATCATATACAAAATATTATTAAAAAATAAAATCATTTTTTATAAGTATTTTATTAAAATCAAGAAAAATATTATATTTTGTTTTTGGATTTTCTAAAAAAAACTTAAACGATAATTAAAAAAAGACAGAAAGGTACGTAGTATTATAATGTTTTCTAACCTAACTATGCTCCTCCTTTTTTTTTTTTATCATCGGTTAAATCCTTTCATATAAGCTAAATAGTCCCTCAATTGTTCTTATCTAGGTTCATATTTCTAATTTTTTTTATAAACACTTTCAGGCAAAAAAATAATAAAAAAGTAAATTAAATTTCTTCATAAAATAAACTTATGCACAACTTAAAAACAAATAGATAGGTCCTACGATAAGATATCCATAAATTAACTTGTATGACCTAATTTTAATTTTAATTTAGAAAAAAAATTAATTTCTTTTTTTCTATTTTCCTTTCCTATAAGGGTTGTGGAAAAATTTATCCAAACCTAATACTAGAACAAATTTATACAGAAATACTTATAAAAAATTAAAATTAATTTTATAAATCTGTTTGTACAAGTTTTCACATATTATTTTTTCTTAACTTTATATAAAAAGTTTATCCAAAAAAAACAACTTCAAAAAATCTTGAGTATTATTTCCTTTCTTTTGTTGGACTTGTTAGGCATCTATCTCCAGAACTTTGTTGTTGTAATGTTCATGGAAACATTTATTCCCTTTCTGTTTTGTTGGGTATCTATCTCAACATCTTGTTGAATATGGTATTTTCTATGGCTTCAGAACTCAAAATGTGTCAATGGCTAATCAACCAATAATTTATGGTCTATTCAGAGGCACGTTTCTTCTCTGGTTTTGTAAATTGGACTCTCATGAATATTAAACCTATCTTTTTCTTATTTGTCGGCAGAAAACACAGTCAATATTGTAAAATTATATATTCTTGGAGTATATATAGGGAGGTGTCAAATCATATCCATAACTTTTGAAAATTTTAAATAATATGTTTCTATTCGATTATGCTTTTTAAAATTTATTACTGAATTAAAAATTTCATTTGAGCATATATATATATATATAAAACATGTTTTACTGATATAAAATTATTTTATTTTTTTATGTAAATTAAAATTGATGTGGTGTATTATTTTAAAATATAAATTATTTGATCATTTCTTTATTATTTTTTTAATTTTAATAAAATTTGACATCAATAATCATTATGGTATAAAAAAATATTTAATGGTTGAATAGTTAAAAGTAATTTTTTATATAGTTATTAATGATATACCATTTGATAAAAATTATATTCGTGTAATTTTATCTCTCCTATATATTGTTAGATCTGTTGATACTAAAAATTTACATCATTAATAACTTTTTTTTTGTAAAATATAAGCTTTATTAATCTAACCGTTTTAATTACAAATTCTTATTAACTAGATCATATTACAAAGTTTTATGTAATTTTAAAATTATTTAAAAGTTTCTCACATGACTAAATTTTAACTCATAATACGATATTTAAAAATATGCATTAACATTTTAAAATTTAAATAAAGTCAAATTTCATATACATTGTCATTAAGACGGTATTATGAAATTCAATAGTTAAATTAACTAAATTTACATGTCATTGTTGTATTCTTCAATGTCGACGTTGAGATGTGATTGTTTTACCCTTATACAAGCTGGTTAACCTTTTCATAAAATATATATAATATAATAAACCCTAAAATATTTTAGATACCTAAAATAAATCAAGTTATTAAAATCAAATATGAGTTGAAGTTTCATATTTTATAAAAATATTATATATATAATACATTTTGAGTTGGATGCAGTGTCTTAATTTTTTAATTAATTAACATGAAATCTATAATCTTTAATCTTAAAAAATAAATAAAAAATGAAAATTTAAATATTTTTTTTGGTTATAAAATCGATTAGAACCTCAATTTAATTAAGTACGTTTTATAAATGAAAATGAGAATAATTGTGATCGTTAAACTCATTAAAAGATATATGAATATTTCATCTGAAAGGACATATATAAATTTGTTTGTGATTAATTAATATTAGATCTATAATCTTAAAAAGCACATAAAAAATGACAATTTAGGATTTTTTTTTTGTTCTATAAGTACTTTTTTATAAATAAAAATGAGACCAATTGTGGCCATTAAACCCATTTGAAAGGATATGTGAATGTCTTGCCGCCACATGAGGAAAAAAAGTGATGTTTTTTTTTTCAATATTTTTTTTTTAAATATAAAGTCATGCTGCATAACCCAAACATTGGGGGAAAATGTTTCAAGGTTGATTGATTGGTGGCATCATTTTTTAACATTATCAATGAAAATGGTCACATCAAAATAGCAAATGAGATTTTATATTGTCCCTTAAATCCTTCAATTATGTTTTGGAACTTAAAAAATAAAACCAATTTCAAGATAATTTTGTCAAAATGAAAAAGAAAGTAGGTTATTAACTCATCATTTCCCCATCATTAAGCACTATTATATGAATATTTTCTTTATTTAAATTATGGTATTTTGAGGCTCATATTTCTTCTTTCACATCCTCAAAGATTCACCAATATACTTATTTTGCTTGCTTAAAAATCATTAAATTTTAAGAAATAAACGGTAATTTTTTTTCAAAATTTTTAAAACATCAACATTTCAAAATAAGTTAAATCAAACACAAATTGACTCTTTCACAACTTCCTATAGAGTTTCACCAACAAGAACAAGGACAAAAAGTGCAAATCCTTAATTAACAAAAGGACATAATAATGTTACAGGGTTAGTTTCAGAACAAAGAGAAAGAGACAAGTTGATGACTCTATACACTAAACAAAACCTAGTGTGGTACTCAACATGTCTAATTAAAGAAAATTAACAATTAAACACACATAAACTTTTGTACAAACACATCATTTGTATAATACTATCCAAAATCATGTTAATTATGGGCAAAAGTAAACTTGAGCACGCTTTCTTGAGCAACCACTTGTTTCTGAATTTTTTAACCTTTAACTCATAAAACCAAGACACTTTTGGGTTTGTGTCTTGGCTTGTTGTCACTTTCTGAATACAAAATTGAAGGATCTCTTTCTATTATATAGGCAACTATCCAACATTTAGATCAAATCACTTTCATGTCAAACTCTTGCAGTCTGAACTTGTTTATAATATTGTCATATTGTAGAAACTTGAACTCAACTTTGCCGACAAACTTCAAGTAATCACATATCTATGCTTAACGTTCATGTTATGTTTATTATATATAGCCTCCATTAACTGACATTTTTAAAAAAAAAAAATTAACATAGCCTCCACTTATCATAATAAGTCATCAAAGTACGACACTAATAAACCCAACAAAGGACAAAGCCTAATTACTCGAGAAAATAATCTAATTTAGAATAATTTTATATTGTTAATCCAATATATTAAAGATTGTGTATGTTAAGTTTATTAATTTTTATGACAATTACTTAAAAAGTATATATTAAATATGTGATTGACATTAATGTAAAAAATTTTCACTAATAACTTTTATGTCTTAAAAATATGGATCTTTTCTTGTGTCCCAAGAGCATTCATTAATATTTTCTTCAATAAAATAAGAGTTTTTACATGACTTAAGAAAAACAATAAATATAAAATTTATTAGAGTAATTTTACTAAACAACTCGGTACTTTTATGGCTAAAAATAAAAACATTAACATATTTTTATTGGATAAATTAGAAAACAATTAGTATTTCATTGAAAACTAAAATACATAAATTAATTTATTTTTTTTAAAATACTAAGTTGCAGTTATTTTGAGATAAAGATAGTTTGTAAGGAGATTTTTCTTTTGATAATTATGAAAAGGCACATAAAAAATTATAAACAAAAGTAGTTTCTCACATCTTACTATTTTTTTTTTCTCTCTTTTTTACTCAGCTTAGAAATTGCTTAAGAAAATATTAGTCTCTAGTTTAGCTGTTAATTAAAATAACCAAGAACAAACCAAAAACTCTCGCAGCAGTAATAACATTATTTCACTATCTACATTATGTCAGCCAGATAAATATCACACGACGTCACTAGATTCCAATATAAACCAAGTTCTTACATATAAAAAAAAAGACTAATAAATTTAACAAAACTAATACACTTTGGCCATCTATAAACGTGGCATGCATATATTAATATATAGCACTATGGCCATAATAAAGAGTCCTTAATTTTGATTATTACAAAAACTTAAAATTGATTCCTGCCATATACTATAATATTGGAAGGATGCAACTCAAACTGCACTCTATGCCACCTAAGAAAAAGAAACTAATACACTCTTATATATATCTCCTTGAAAATAGGAAAATTAGATCATTACTTGCTCATTAATTATGATCATTACTAGTTAATTAGGCTCCTAATTATAGCAGCTTCAGGACTATCAGCATCAATTGTGGCCAACAACTGAGACAGTCTTTCACTCAAGTCATCCACTTCTCTGTGTAAGCTTCTGATGTAGTTACAGGTCTCTTGTAGGACCTTAGATGCTGATACCTGCAAACCATAAGTCAGTGTCTAAATTACCTATAGTCCCTTTCTTTTCTCTCTATATATACAAACAGATAAAGGACTCTCATACCACTCACTCATTCATATTGCTCAAGAAACCACTTAACAAATTTTAACTATGATTAATTATCTTAACATAGGGCTAAGATATAGTGAGAAAGAAGAAGCAGATCACTGACCCAAAATGTTGATGACTGGTATAGCTTAAGCCAAATAAAATTTATCTGATAAAGTTGTTTTATGATTAAAAGAAACAATAAAATAAAGAGAGAGAAAAATACAATATATTTTGAAATAACTATATATATATATATATATATATATATATATTGTGTAAAACATGTGTGATTTGTATCTGTGTTTCTGTTCAGTGAATGATATGTATCTTTATGTACGATGCAATCCTATTCAGAGACCATACAGAAACTTTCGTTTCACGAATTGGTCCAAATTAACCACATGATTGTTACACTGCACAGACCTTTTTTCTTTTTGAAGTCTCTTTCTCTCTGGGGTTCTGTGTTACTGTTATTAATCTTTAACAGTTATATATTTTCAAAACTATACATATATTTGTACGATCGAGTCAATGTGAACCCTTTGACTATTCTAGGGATCTGCATAAGATTTGGAGCTGTTGGTAACTTTTCCCTTAATATATGGTCAATTTCTGACTATATTCTTTGACCACTTACAATTATCATTTTATATATATATATATATATTACAGTGTTACATATGTCATTGAGAGTCCAGAACATGTCATATAGCAACAAACCAAAAATCCATTGCCTCGATGTATAATTATATATGCACATACATAGCTGCTTCAGCCCACGTGAAACTATAGTTATATTATTCATTTATTCAGCACTTTTTAAGACTTCTTTTCATCTTCGTTACCTCTCTCTTCATTGTAAAAACAATACTTTATACGTACATAACATCCATTGTTAAAAATATTTACCCTATATATGGCCTAAACAATGTTAAGGAAAGTGAAAGCTCTTAAAATGATAATATTATTAATATCTTGATCAACAGTATAATATAGTTAGTAATTTTTTATATTTTTTTCAGGGCAATATTTACTTATATTTAAATAACATAAAGATAATCACTATCATCATGATGTGTAATATTATTATAACAGATGTGTTATAGAAGTGGACACATGTTTTAATTTTGATAGACACATAGAGAGATAAAGAGAGAAAAGGGTTCTGAAATACCTTATCAGAGCGTCTATCACGAATCTCAGGAACAAGTTGACGCAACTTGGAAACAAGGTCGATGATTTGGTCATCTGAGATCCTTGTTGATGCAGATTGTTGCCTTGACCTTCTGCTAGACATGCTCTCTCTTTTTCTCTCTCTATATATATAGCTAGATAGAGCTTAATTGGTGAAATATAATTGTCTAGTACTTAATTATCAGCACTTGCTGCTATGTAGCTTTCAGTTGGGTTTATTACTATGCAAACTAGGTAGAAGTGAACAAAGAAACTAAAGAAGATGGTGATGAAGAAAGGTGGGAGAGGGAATAGAGAAAAGATTGAAAATGGTTTTGGTTTGGTATGGAGGGTAGCAAATAAAAGACAAGCTATATAATATGGAGAGGGGGAGAAAGGCTATGATATAGTAGTGTTGGGATACAAGGCTAGGGATGCAGAAATGGAGAAAGTGATAAGAGGGATATAAAGAGAAGGAAAATCAAAGGACCACACACAAAGGAAGGTAAAAGATGGAGAAAGAAATAAAGAAAGAGAGAGAGAGAGTACAATAACATAGATAGACAGTGATGTTGGATGAGAAGAAAACAATTGCATTGGGAAGGCAGTGTCCAAAACTTGGTGTTTAATTAAAATGAAGAGTAAGAGAGAAAAGAGAGAGAGAGATTAGGTTTCTTCTTCTGTGTGTGTTCCCATTGGGATTGGGGTTCAAGTGGGTTAAGAAGAGTGTGTTTGTTTTTAAGCTAACAAAGTGGGCCATTATGTACATGTCTCTATAAGCAGGACCATGTGATCATAGGAAACTGATCCTCTTCAATTCAAGGGATACCCTCTAAAATTGCCCTTGCTAATCACAGAGTTCCAAGTAATTGTACCCCTAAACCTCTACCATCTTCAACACTCATCGCTCCAATGTTTCAGGCTTCTGAGTCAAAGCCAAACCAGTAGTGTAAACTAGTAGCTACCTAGCTCCAACAACAATGCTTCACTTTCCCACATGGCATGCAGCAATTGGTCAACACCCTCATGTTCATTCAAACAAAAACAAACTGCATTAATTTGGTGACTTGAATCGCAGCCCAATTCATGGATGATGCTTCATTATTAATGTTCTATCTGATCTTAATGTCCCTAATCAGCACCCTCATTTTTTTGAAATCACCATCTTAATCTTTGCCAACCTAAGTAAAATCCAGAACCAGCAAGTTGAACTAAAGTGATTTCTGCACATTTATAGAATATATAGCAATTACTGGCTATACGTGAAATGTTTGATCACTAGCTACAAGTAAAATTGATATATTTTATTTATTTATTTATTAACTTTAATGTCAGTATCAAATAATTATAACTTTAAATCTCACATCAATTATAACATCAAAGTCTTTTAATAATATATAAATGAATGCAAATTTCACTTTATAAACTGGATTTGTAAAGTTGAGTTAGACTCTTCTTAAGATGATATCGAAACTTATCGTAACAATATTGTTGAACTTATCGAATCACCCACTATCAGATTATTACAGGACCACCACCCTTAATATCTATAATCTCACACACAACTTGAGCAATCTTGACGTGAAGAGAGTATGTTGAAAATCTAAATAAAATCTTTCTATAATATATAAATAGATACAAACTTTGTTTACAAATTAATTTTGTAAGATTAAATTAGATTTAAAGACTTGTTCTCAGTATCTATAAGAATGAAAAATGACATTGAGTTGTGTGAAAAGTGAGTTGGTCTAAAATCCAAAAGTATAATAGGGAAGCAAGGCAGCAAAATCTTGGGAGAATGTTCATGGCAATTTCCCTGCTCTACGTTCTTTAATGGCTGGTCTTCCATGAATTAATTATCCCTCTTAGGACACAACACAACTACGTGAGGGGAAGGTAGCTAGGGCCAATACATTGAGAGTGAGGGCATGAAAGTGATCACATGTCATTTCCATGGCTCACTGGACATGCCACGTGGCATGTGTCTTGAGACCCAGTACCTATATAATGAAGGAAAAGAGGTTTCCCAAATCAAGCAGAGATTGGGAATTTCACACTTTTATCAAGCACCACCACGTGCAGCTACACAAATTGGAGACCCCTCTTGGACACTTGAGGGGACCTCTTCCTTTGTTAATCCTCCTGTCTCTGTTGTGTACCAATACCAAAACAACCTTTCTTCATACTCCAAAACTTACAATAACATTAACATTTCAACCCACACAATCTTCTAAAGTAGCTTTTTTTTTCTTTTCATCTACACACTAATTTTTTTTTGCCAACAACAGGCAATTTGGCCTGATTAGTATTATATATATTTTAGGCACTAATTAAGTCCTTCTTGATCCCCACTTAATCAAAGTCAATTAACTTCATTTCCAACCCTCAAGTCCCATATCCAAAGTAAGGGCCATAGAGAATAAAATGGCCATAACTAATGTTTCCTACCTACTATATTGAATTATTAATCAACCTAGGTCCAAATAGCCTTACATAACGGTGTGTTCTATTTGTTCGATTAATTAATTAACAGAAGATGTAATTTGTTTAATCATTTAAATTTAATTTCTCTTTTGGTTTATATATATAGTTGCAAAAATTATTATTTTAATTCCTGTACATATATAGTTCAAAACATCTCGTTTTAGTTCTATAGTTATAATTTTTTACTCTAAAATGATGCAATTCATTCAATTCATGTTTATCTTAAACGGTATCACACTATGTTAAGCCGTAAGGGCAAAAAGAATAAAAAAATGATAATGTAAAAGAAAAAAAAAATATTGTAACTATGATCGAATGGGTAATTGAACTATTTTTATTTCAAAAAGAAAAAATGAATTTATGCGCTGTTTGAATATTTTTATAATGATGAGATTTAGGATTATCCATGTGAGACATGAAATATTTGATATGGCGCAGTCATGGAGCATAGATGGCATGAAACATTTGATATGGCGCAATCATGGGCATAGATGCTATTGCAATCATAAGGTGCTTGATGTTGAGTTCAAACTCACTTAAATCTTTAATTATTGTAGAACAAAAATTATGATAAAAATATATACTGTATATACTATCAAATTATGTTTTTTTTTATAAACAAAAAATAAAATAAATAAAATAGAGTATTTGAGTGATGTTTCAATCTTAATAAAAATAATGATTTTGGAGAACCTTTGTTTTCCTACTGATTCTACATTTAAAGTGTCTAGATTATTTATTGTACCTACTCAAGAAATTACATATTACATGACAAATTGGAGTTCATGTAGAAAAAAAAGAACATACATGTGATTTACATCTTAGTGACTGAATTAGCAGGTTCATTTGCACTTGTTTCTATATTTGTTTTAACTCCTTGATTTAGTTCATTTAGTTAGACATAGGTTCACTATTGTTGAAGTTGTATAAATAATTCAATTGCAACTAGTTCTAAACGTATGAGCATTTGAGAGAGTAACTAAATTAGTAGTGTTGAGAGTTGCCAAGGAAGCATTAAGTTGATCTAGTGTGAAAAAGGGTATTGGAAGACTTTAAATTGTAAGAGCTTGACTAGCGTTTACCTATCTCTTCTTCCTAATAGAACTAAACACTTATCTTCATCCTCACTGCTACTCCATTTTTACCAATTAACTTCATCTTTACTTTATTGTTGCTACAATCTTTTTGCACGATCTTTGGCCACCTGTGAAAAGACAAAGCACAAAATTCACATCACAAAATTCACATGTGGGAATTGGGTTGAGGGATAATTTATTTGTTAGGAAACAAAGACCTCACCCTAATACAATCTACTTGTGGCTAAACATTACTATGACAATAATATTATCTTGTCAGAGACTATGTTAGAATATAGCCCTACAATGATGAAATATACAATACAAGACTATTTTACCCATTTAATCAAAACATTTTCGAAACCTCTTCTCTAAACTATTATGGTAGCCTTCTACCTTTGGTTACCCTATGGTATCTTATCTTCTCCGTGAATTTCCTATATAATAAACCTATCAAACTATCATAATGTCATAGTATTCTAAGACATTGAATTGGATAATGGAACTAATCAGAATAAGAAAAATTTACTCTAAGACTTTTATGTGTCATCCATACCCATACTTTCAACCGAGACATACAGAAAATTTCTTCACTGTCAACTTTTCCTTGTTCAAAATAATCTTATTTATTTGATTTCATATCTCCCATAAGTGCTACCAAAAGTCCTTTCCGCGCCTTGTTTTGCTTTGCATTAAGTTTCATAAGATGAAAGTGTTGAAAATGGTTCTTAGGGTGACAATATCTTGTTGAACTTACTCCCACCCACTTATCACACGTATTCCAAATTTTTAGCGCGACTTTAAAATAGATGAATATGTATGTGACCATTTCATCTTCATCTTTGGCACATCTCACACAGAGAACTTCTTATCCTCACTCCCATATGCTCTAAGGTTACCTTTGTTAGATTCTATCTAACAACGTTTTCCATACGAAGTGTTGAGTTGACGAAAGTACTTTTCTACTCCAAACGGAGATAAAGAGTTTAGAATTTTGCTCTAACATAATTTTGTTGCAAAGAATTGTATATGGACTTCACTATATCAATTTTTTCCTCATTTTCTTTCCATAACTAGGTATCCTTTGCAACTTCTTTCCTAAATTGTCCTATTATTGGTATCGTGAATTATTATTCTTGGATAGTTCTCCCTAGAAAGTTAAAGTCCACTCCCAATTATTGTTATTCCAGTCAACTAGACCCTTTATAGTTTTTTTCTTACAGTTTGAGATGATATATAGTCTAAGAAACCCATTACATAGAGAATAATCTCCGACTCACTTATTTTTTCATAATTTAATTTTTATTCCATCGCCTACTGACCAGACTATATTATTTTCAAACCAATTACCTAATTTACCTTCATCATACACTAGGTGTATGTCTCTCCACTACCATGATTGTTTCTTACCTATAGTGTCCACATTTAAGTTCCTCCATAAACCATACTTAGAGGTTAGAATATTCTTTCATAGTCTTTGAATTTCCATACCAAGTCTCCATTTTCTTTGTTAGTAGGACTATGTTGAACTTTTCTATATCTTTTATACCAAAACCTCTTTCCTCCTTTGACTTACAAAAGTTTTCTCGTTTAATTTATGATATCTTTCTGTCCTCAAAATTCTAGCCCATAGAAAGTTTTGTTAGATTCTTATTATAACTTTATACATACTTTTAGGAACTTTATAAAAAGATAAATAAAATAAAGGTAGATTTTAAGGATGAGAATTTAGTTCAATCAATATTAACTCATAATTTGGTGTTATAGTAAATTTGTCTTCAAAATACTCTTTTATCACCTGCTTCACTTTTTAATTTTTCACACCACTCATCATTTACTTCTACTCCCTTAAGTTTATTTTTAGTCCTTCTTTATCTCCTCATCTACTTCTACTTCTTTAAGTTTATTTTTAGTCCTTCTTTATCTAATTATAGAATAAAAATATTTAGAATTTATATCTCCCTGTTTAGTTATATAACCTAGTTTTTTGTTAACAATATCAAAATATATATGTAGCAAGGACTGATTGATAAATTGTTAATTAGATTAATTAATATGTTCTTCAAATTGTGAGTTATTTGGACTTGTGACTTTTCTCCTTATTTACATCGTATTATACGTTTTGAAAGTGTAAAATACCAAAATAAAATAATTTCTTTATGAAGTGTGTTGAAATATTCAACTTAATTATAATAAATAGTTAAAATTAAGTACTTCTTATTAAAATACATGAATTTTTATTTAAAAAATTTGTAGGCAATAGTTTATGTTATAAATGAAAGTCTCATTTTCACGGGGACGTATATCTTTTTCCTTTTCAGACATATCTCAAACTTTTTTATTAACTCAAATTAATATTTTCTTTTATAATTATCCAATAAAAAAAATGCTTTGAATTTTATTAATAATTTCAGGTATTGATCAAATTGCTTAAATTAGCATAAAGAATAATAAAATGTTTACATTAAAATAACATGCTGTTAAATATTATTTAGGATTTTTAAAATTTTAAAATTCAAATTAATAATCGTATGGAATAAAATACTATTGAATTTATTTATTTTTACTGTGAATAAAATAATTTTATCGTTTTATACTATATATATATATATATATATATATATATATATATATATATAATATTTATACCCTGTTAGTTTTATTAAAGTTATTTAGGTTTTCTTGATTTTTGGTCAATATGGGTGCTACAGAATGGGATTATTTATAGTGAGGCGATTTCTTGTTTCATTTATTAGTCAGATTGTGGAAAGACAAAGTTCAAAGTTGAACTATTTTGTATACACTAAATTGATGCTTCAATCATCACTTGTTGTTAACAGTGTTTGTTAGTTGGTTTTGGTTCTGTCTCTTACCCAATTAGAACTGTAACTTTGTTTCTAATTTATCTATGTATCCAGATCAAACTCTCTTTACATTCTTCAGATATAAAATATATTTAAAATTATATTATATTTTAATTATATTTGATCAATTTTCAGCTTACTCATTCATAATGAGAACATCTCATGAAATTTACATAATTAGAGATTTTTGAGTGCTTCTACAATGACTGAATAATAAATAGTTTGTTAAATTTAATAACAATATTAAATAAATTAGCATATTAACTTCTAATTTAGATTAGAAATTCTCTAAATATCATCACTAAACATGATAACTAGAACTCACTAAACATGATAAAAAAAAACATTCTATCTCATATAATATCTCATTTCTCTAATCATTCACGCAACCATAATTGGATTATGAGACATTTATTCAAGTGCATATTTTTCGACATTTAGTTAATTAGAAATTTTATTGTTCAATCAATTTGTGGGGTTTCATCCACCAATATTAAATAATAAATTGAATAATTATATTTTAAGAGGAGAGATAAAAACAAATGACTAGATGTTTTGTAGCATCCCTATTCTCTTCATGATTGAAGCTTCAAACATGACTAATTTCTTGACATTCAAAATTATATTGTATGCACATCACTACATGATCATGAATTTTATTTTTATTTTTTTACGAATTACGCATAAAAACATACCTAACTTGCAATTCAGTCAAACAAACTAGGTTTACATCTTGATTATTCTAGCTTAGCATCTGCATATGCTCTAAATATGTAAATAAATTTAGATCTTGATTCATAATAACTTTGTTTATTGGCCAAAGATTTTGTCGACTTAAGTGATTCTTCATTTCACATGCATTTTTCTATGTTCGAAAGAGAAAAGGTAGTGTCACTATTGGCTTTATCGAAGGGAGTAAGAGGTGGACCATGATTGTTGGATACCAAACTGTGTTTTCATACCAAACAAACGTTATTTAAGAGGGCATATTCCCCTTTAGGTCTGTCCAAGTAAAATATTTCACATCATCACTTTTCACCTTTTACGGTCAAAAAGGAGCCAATGCATGACATGACAATATGTAGACTTATCTCTCAACCCGACAAGAAGTTGGAAGTTAGAATTCTGTTGGAATCCATCATGAAAAGAAAAGAATCAAAGTTCATAAAGTAAACAAGGAGAAAATAAAATAATTAACCTACTTTTTATGTTGGTAATTAATGCATGCGTAATTCCGTGATTAGGTTACTTTAATATCAAGGAAAATCTCCTTTTCATCAAGTTAAAACCCAATCAAAAGTGTAATTAGTTCATTAATGACACGCTTAAGGTTTTCCATCATTTTGCAAACCTAATTATAAGTAATTCTTTTTCTTGATTGAAGGGATAGATATGACATTAAAAGTTTTTTTTTTTTTTTAAGATATGTGTTGTTATAAATTGAATCAATGTACAATATTATCATAATTATAGACTTTTTTTTTGTTTTCTTTTATTTTAGTATTGGTTTTGGAAGGATGAGGAGGATATTTTTAATTTTACTCTGACATTCAAGTCAATTATATGATATAATAATTTAAAGAGTTCTAAGAAATTTGTTATCTTTCTCCTTAAGACATATATTTGTTTATATTACTTAAGTTGGATTTCTCCGCATACCGATGGTTAATGTAGGTCCAATGTCTTCTTAATGATGATTTCAAAGTAGATTTGTACCTAATTATTGTTAATGAGGTAATTATGCGAAAATTCTACAAATAAATAATTACTTAACAAGAATTCGAGATACTGACACGTGTTGCTATATTGACAGCATGTCGACGTTTGGGATTAGGAGTTGGCATCTCAGCATGTCGGACGAGGCGCTCGAGCAATAGCGATGAGTATTTGAAAGAAAAATTATTTTCTTTGTTGTCTATTCGGTTGTATGACATGTAATCAACCCGTATGGTGTACTGGTCCCCCAGGCTCGAGTAGTTGCAGAGAGTCCAAAATGTCTCAATTGTTGAGTTTGTCAAGGGATGTGAAGGGTCACTTTATCACGATCGGTTGGGGAGCAAACTCCCCATGTTTCACTACCTATAAATAGATAACACAGGGTTCCACATTTATCTTATTTTGTACCCATTATTGTTTGAGAGTATACCAGTTGAAGAGACAGTCCAAGAGGTAAATCATGTATTCCCTTTCTTTTGGTTCCTTTTCAAGTAAGTTTGAGAGTAGTGATAAGGATGTGTCGGGAGTACATGGATTTGTTTAGCTTGAGTGCGAGTGATTTCGAAAGCACTAGCGAATCATAGTGGGATCACAATTACAAACAAAACAAAATTTCATATTATTGTTTGAGTGACATATCACTGACAAGCAAATACTAAGTTCCAAAATATTCTTACAAATTTCTAGATAAGAGATAATTCTTTCGATAATTTTCTTACTCCAATCTCAAGTTCCAACTTATGTGAGAACTTCTATCACTTGATTTAAAAGCTCTCTACCTTGAATGACCAAAAAGAAACTTAGAATAATAATACTACATAATAACATTAATTTCTATTACTTGAGCATCACTAGAGTAATCAACTGAAACTCTAGTGATATATAAAGAAAATAACAAAATCATTAGATTGCACAACAATTTATCAATATCAAACTAACATTTTTTACAATTTCTGACATGTAATGTAACTCAATTTCCATCTATTAGTACAACCAAAATCACAATTCTATCCCTTATTAAAAATATGATGTACCAATTATCTTCCACCAAAATCAACATAATTCAACAAGTAGAGTCCAACTTAAAGACAATAATTCTTTATTTAACATAAAAGCTCAAATTATACAAACAAAACTAAATAATGTATTAATATAATTCAACTTCTCTTAGTTGACAATTGTTTGTTATCCAATAAACAATAGTTCCAAGTTAAGAGGAAGAACTGAAAAACTCTCAAAATTCTCATAAATTCTAAGCTACTCAATCTAACCAATCAACCAATACACTGATTACGAACTAGACTAATTATGATAAAATATTTTTAACTAATAAAACTTGTAAAACTATATTATATTCACATATAAAACCAAATATAAAAGGGTAGGAAAATATTATAGTAAAAAAGAAACTTACTCTAATTTAAATTCTTATTAGACATAGTTGGTCTAGCTAAAGCCAAATTATAAGAAGATAAATTTATTCGGACAAAAAAAAAAAAAAAAAAAAAAAAAAAAAAATAAAACAGAAAAAAAAAAAAAAAAGAAATAACTATATAAAGTTAGAGAGAATATAAAAAAATATATAGAAAAGAAATTTAAAGTGATTGTAAAATTTGAAAACAAATAACTAAATAATCAAAATTTTAATTTAAATAATTAGACATAACTTACAATTTTAACATTTATTCTTTTCAATACCATCTCTACCAACTTAGAGAAACCAAATCTTAACACTTCTTACATTAGATAAAATTATTGGAGACAAAGGAAAAAGTATCTATGAATATATATGTATATTTAATAAAATCTTATACCCAAAATTAAGATTTGAGAGAATGATTAAACTATAAGAAAATAGTATTTAGTGACAATCAAAAATCAATGCTAACAAGTAAAAAGAGACGCTAATTAGTTAATAGTGTTAAATTTATATCATATATGCAATTGAATTAAAATTATGGATACTAATTTATCAACATCGATTTGAATGTTGAATCTATCTAACATCAACTAAGCTGACTCTAAGTAGCATCAAAGTTGGAGTTCTCCATATAATACAACACGTTCATTTTCTTTTTGTTTATCAACCACGATCATATTTTTCCCTCTTTTCACAAATTATTCCTGGTGGAATCTTCCAACAACACATGATGAGTAGTAAAGTTAACTTGGTCTCCAAAACTGAGTTGTGAGAAGCTATCATGATGGATCAAGAAGTGAGAACATAAAAGAAGATGATCATTTATCAAGACATGCTCACACAACATGTGATCGATCCAATTGCTCGATTTTTTTAGAAAATTGGATGTGGATGTTGAATCTAAAGTGTGATGGATGAATTCTGATGTGTTATGTGAATAAACTTAGAGCTCATTTTATCTTTTTAATTTTTTTAAATCTGTTGATTAAAAGTACCTAGATAGATAGATACACAAGAAGATGGTTATAGTATTTTCCTTTTTTTGTTTTAAATTAAAACTTATCTACAATCTTTATTTTAAGTCATAGAGACACAAATTATAAAATTAACGTTGACATAAAATTAAATAAATAATAAAATTTTATTTTATAGTCAAAATTGAGACTTATTTAAATAAACATTTAAAATAAATAAGATTAGAAAATTGCTTCTAATTTAAATAAATATAAATATTAAAAAATAAATTAACTACGAATATGCCAACCCCAATTTTAATAAATATTAAAAATAAATTAAATAAATATTATGTGATTGATAAATCAAATTAGTACCATTAATACTAATTTAAATGAATATAAATATTAAAATTAAATAAGATAGTGTAAACTTAATCAATTCTATTTTTAATAACTACTAAAATAAATTAGATTATCTAGTTCATAATAATTTAAATAAATATTAAAAATAAATTCAAATAGTATTTTTAGTTTAAATAAGTATAAATATAATAATTAATTTTTATATATTTAAGTTTGTTATTTTTTTATTTCATTTTCATTTTAAAATTGGTTTAATTAATTTTATTGGTGGGAGAATCATATACTATGCAATTGGTAATATTCTGATAGTGAATATTTGGACATCATTCACATGTGCGATGATAAGTTATATGCAGACATCTTTGTTATGTAAATGAGAACCTTCAGTTTTGTAGCCACAATGCCAGCATCCATAGGAATTGATTTATTTCAGAATCTCTTGAAAGAAAAAAAAAATAAAACATCAATTAATGACTTGTCATACTGGTAACAACCTTATTTGTCTCTAGATCAGTACAGTGTTTTTCATGTTTCAACGACTAAAGAAAAGAAGAATGAAATAATCAATGAGTTACATTAAATTATAGTCCTTTATAAATTCTATCCAAACCTTCAATTTTCTTTTTGTCATTGCCATAACAGATGGGTCAAACCTCCTTTGTCCCAAAATTAATGCATCTTTTTGGGCACAAGTAATCATGATTTGAATACCTAATTCTCCTAAGTGTGATTATAAATAAATAAATAAATATATATATATATATATATATATATATATATATATATATATATATATATATATATATATATTATGTTCAAACTTTTGGTTGGTAGGTCTAAAGGGTGCAACGGATTTCATGGAACTATACTAAAAGTTACTCTTCAACTCCATAAAAATGATTATCACAGTTGACCCAAAACTTTGTGATTTTCCCTTAATGAAATCCAATGTCGTTATAATTTTTTACTAAGCCTAAAGTTGTTATTATTAAATTGTAAAAAAGTTCTTCTTTCTTTGATGAAGACTTGTGGATAATAAAATATTAATTGGAAGACATGAATCTAGAGCTAGCTAGGTTGCTTTATGCAATTTCCCTTTTGAGATAGAAAATTCAGTTGGCAATTTTTCATGATCGAGAACATTAAGGAGTGTCATTTTCAAACGAAAATAAACTTTATGGTTATGTGCCGGTGATGCTATCCTCAAAAAGGAAATTGTGTACAGTTTCAACTGGGCATTATGCTTTTACTGTTAATCAAGTTTTTGTTTTTTAAATTGTGATGTTGGTACGGATTCTTTATCATAAAATGTGACTAATTAGATTGGATAGCTTTAATAGAGTGTTAAAATGGGTTTAAAACTCTTGGTCAATCCCATTTACTACACCTTGAAAAATAAAATAAGATTGGTTTAGAAATATTTTTGTTCCCAAATTAATTCTTTTAAGAAGGCAAGCTACATCAATTATTTGAGATATTGTTCACTTTAGAGCTCAGTTACTTCGTCATGTTTTTATCTTTGAAAGGCATTTTAAAAGATTAAGGGAGGAAGATGTATATAAATTGATTTTGACCTCGACTCTTAAGCGATGTGGGACTATTGGGTGTAATGGATCAAGCTCCCCAAGTCGAGAACTAAGGGAAGAGATCCCCACAGATGGAGCCAATGTTTCGATCTCAAATCCGTTGAGATGATATCGCTAGGTCAATCACCACGGAACAACCAAACTCCAAAGCGGACAATACCTCGATCACAGTGATTGATCCTAACGATATCATCTCAACAGATTTAAGGTCAGAACAATTTTAATTTTAAAATAGATCAAATTTTTTGACTTAGCTCATAATTCATTTTAAGATAACTATGATTTAAAAAATTTCACACATTTCAGAGGTAAAAATAAACATGATTTTTATAGGAATAATTTCACTCTTTCAATAAATTAGTGACTCTGATACACTGTTTAATTCATCAACAACTATTTTTAAATTTTTTATTATTTTCTATAGTAATTATTTACTACTTTTAATTGTATAGATTAGTATTTTACTATTTTAAGATTAGAAGTTTGTTTAATAATATTTAAATAATTTTAATGTTAAATTTATTTGTTTTTCTAATTATATAAATTAATACTTTGACTTATTATATTTATAATATTACTTTTTACTTTTACATGTAGTTTATTTTTAGTGAAATAGGTCTTAGTATACTAGATTTAATATATAGAGACAATTTTGTAATTAAAAAGTTTGGAGAGTAAAATATATTTAACTTAACCATCTCACTAATCCATCAACCCACACGGATCAAAATAAGTTATCAAATTTTTGGTTTATCTAAAAACTGAGTTAGATTGAATTGTCTCATCTTTAACTCATTTCTTGATGATCTAATCTAACTCATAAATTAAATTAACTTACTTTATTATCTCTAACATTTCAATATTTTTAACATATTTTTTTAAAATTTTTAGAATGACATTATTCAAAATCGGTTTCCAAACCAATTAGTTAAACAAATCAAATTGTTAACAACATATTTTTCTTAAATTTTAGAGTGACATTGTTGTTATCTTGAATTGTTTGATTCTAGATTTGAATATTTTAAAATTAATATTTTATTTTTTTATTAATAACTAATTTTTATTCCTATATTTATTTGACATTTTTATTAAAATTTTATTTTATTTATTTATAAAATATGAATGGAAGAACTTTTTTAAAATATTCAAATATGATAAGACCAAACTTGTTGATTCAGAATACTTATGAAATAGAATAAAATAATATTTAATATAGAAAATAACTGTGTCTATTTTAAAAAATTTATACTTTATAAAAAAGTGTATAAAAATGAAATTTGACACCAATAATTTAATATCCATTACTCGTAATTTTATTCTACGCACAAAAATTTTATATGATTTTCATAAATTTTGTAACTGAACTCACACGTTATTATTGTAATTTTTATTTTTATTTTTTTTATAAAATTCAAATTAAGCATCACTAAAAATATGCACTATACTTTTAAAAGAATGTCTCCATAATATTATAATAATAAATTTTAAGATTTGAGTATATTTTCGCTTAAAATTATTGTTTACCGTCACTGTAGAAATTGACTTAATTTAGAAAGAAAAGAAAAATTAGGTCATTTTAGCTGAACGTATAGTAAGTACTATTTCTTTATCTCTTAATTGACTTAGCTTTCTTTTATATTATTTATTTTAAACAAATAATTATACATAACTCGTTTTAGACTCATCTTATCAAAATCATGTTTTGCTCTGTTGTGATATCGATTTAATTGTTTTTAGTGTTGAACAAATTTGCTGAAATTGTAAAAACAAATAGGATAATTATGATGGGAACATCAACACTTTCAAAATCAAAAGAAAAATATTTCATTGTAAGCAATTAATATGTATTACTTATTTCTGCATACAAATAATATATGATCTCTAGTTAGCACATTTCCATCTCTATACAACTGTCATTTATTCTCTATGTAAAAACTAGTAATAGGAAAAAATGTGATATATATGGTAAAGTATAAAGGCTTTAAATTACTATTTTTTTTTCTTTATATGATTATCTTATACGATAAATTAAAACCATAAAACTAATTTAAATGGAACGGCTATTCCCAAAATTACTTTTGTACTTTTGAGAAATATTGAAAATTTCTATGTAGACTCATAGAGTGGCTCCGACACTAACCACAAATATCATGGCATCAACAACAGTTCAAATGGATTAATTAGCAAGACAAAATTATCACAATAAATAGTGAAACTTATACAATATTTAACTTTTTAATATATATAAAAATATAGGATAAGTCTTGGAGCTTCCTAAAATTAAAGTAGACTTTAAGACTTTATGATTGTTTATACAAATATTTGTAATGCTCTCTTATTAGAACTAATATTCTAATATTGTTTTTTCATAATTAAGATAACACACTCAAAATAATTTTTCTTCACACATTTAATATGTTGAAAAGTGTCACATAACATATCTCAATTTTTAAGGCTTCATTAATTTAATATCAGACAAACTTCACTTGTGTGTATCACTTATTTTGATATGCATTGCTTGTTCTACCATGCATAGGATTGTTGAAAAATCTTCATTTAATTTCAAGATTAGAAGACGAAAATCTAAAATAATTTTTAGAGTGGGGAAATGACTCAAATTAACCTAAGTCCTAGAATTGGATAGGGTGCTAAATTTATTCATTAATTTTAGTAGCTATATCTACTAATGTTTCTTTATTCATTAATTTCTTAACAAATCAACAAGTTAACAGTGTGATTGATATGCTGGTTCAAGACCAAATCTAACAACCTAATTAAAGTAACAATTATTTTCAAGTCGTGTCAACATCAACAATGACTATGCAGAATGTGTTTAAATATATTTATTAGTTTTATGTTGGGTAAGAAAGGTCAATTTTTTTTTTCATATGACAAATAAGTAACCTTCCCAAATAATAATGAATAATCCGAACTTGTAAATATATTTCAGTTTTCCCTCATTATATATGATTCTAAAAAGCATACTTCAAAGTTT
>Ga0099825_1002779_pt1 | contig 23355 bp, 13 predicted proteins | sample SiratroredBW_FD_76838 | JGI IMG/M metagenome (GOLD analysis project Ga0099825, IMG submission 76838) | Root nodule microbial communities of legume samples collected from California, USA - Siratro red BW | ecosystem: Host-associated > Plants > Roots > Nodule | place: USA: California | collected... | reverse complement strand
TATGCATACTGGTTATGGTTAGGCTGGGAAAAGAGTAGGCAAGGGGCCGAAGAAGTACCGGTAATCCGTGAAAGTATGCATGATAGCTAGGGGTAGTTATACATGACTGGTAAGGTTGGTATATATATTTGTATGTAAATTTTAAAAATCTCTATTGAATGAGTGAATGGTAATTTTGTAAATTAAAGAACATTTTAGTATAATTGTTTAAATCTTATAGTGAATGCTTTTTATTAATGTTAAGTTAAATAGACTCAAATGGAACGAAGTGTAATTTGAAATTTTATAACAAGTAGGAAATCTTAATTTGTGACGTTTCTAAAGTGAAAAGAAGTGTGATTTTCCCTTTAAATAATTGTCATATATTATGTAGATTAAGCATCTGTTTCTTCTAAAAAATTGTCTGATTCGTTTAGCATTTCTTATGTGACGCGTGAATAGAACTAATAGATGTTGGAATGTTTTGCATGGGCGTGGAACGTTAAAGGTGGAAGCCATGCAGAGACAAGTCTTACAGGTGTGGAAGTCGGAAAAGACGTGACAGGCATGGAGAAGATATGGACTACTTTCCAAGCAATTGGAAACATTGCTTTTGCATATTCCTTCAGTCAAGTAATGGTTGAGATACAGGCAAGTTACCTTAGCCAAATTTGGTGCTTATTTCATTTTATACTGTTCTTTCAAGGATTGTTTTGTTACACAAAACTTGATTTCAACAGGACACGTTAAAATCAAGCCCACCAGAAAATGGAGCCATGAAGAAGGCAACTGCAACTGGAATCTCCATCACCACATTTTTTTACTTGTTATGTGGCCTTCTAGGCTATCAAGCATTCGGCAACAAAGCACCCGGAAACTTCTTAACAGGATTTGGTTTTTATGAACCATATTGGCTTGTTGACATTGGCAATGTCTTCATAATTGTTCATTTAGTGGGTGCCTACCAGGTAATTCTTTTATCACCAAAAGTTGCTAACTCAACATTATGTATGCTGTAGGGAGAAAAAAAAAATCAAACTTACTTGTATATTTGATACTTTATATACAAGAAATATGTAATTTTAGTTGTTTGAACTCTAATTAACAAATTAATATTGTAATTAAGAGATTTTGGTTTTTCTTTAGTCTTTGTTCTCAGCTTTAACATACAGTATGAATTATGTCCATGAAAAAAGATGATGTTAAACTTGTTGCATTGTTTGAAACATGTTGATGTGACCCAATTGCATTTTTGTTCACTCTTATATGTGATATTAGGTGGACCAAAAATGTAATTCAGTTGTATTAACATGTGTTAAGCAATGTATTAATAAAATTACACAAGAAAAATACCGGAAGTAAATTTAAATTTAATTTCTATGATGTGATTTTTAACCTTGATTGTTAAATTATGAATTTTCACTTTGTGTGTACATACAGGTATTTGCACAACCAGTTTTTAAGCATGTGGAAAGTTGGTGTGCAGGGCGTTGGCCTGGAAGCAGAATCATGGCAAAAGAATATAGTGTTGGATCATACAAACTGAATGCATTCAGGTTGATATGGAGGACAGTGTATGTGATATTCACAGTTGTGATTGCTATGATTCTGCCATTCTTCAATAGCATTGTGGGGTTGCTTGGAGCTATTACCTTCTGGCCCTTGACCGTCTACTTTCCAACACATATGTACCTGGTTCAGGCGAAAGTGCCCAAGTTCTCTAGGGTCTGGATTTGGGTCAAATTGCTAAGTGTCTTCTGCTTGATGGTCAGCCTTCTTGCTGCAGTTGGATCAATCCAAGGAATAATTACAGAGTTTAAAACCTACAAGCCCTTCCAGTAAATCCTATGCGTGGTTTAGCTCTTGGGATGAACCATTGTTTGTAGCAATAATGTGTCATTATTCCTAAATTGTGTTGAATGTAAGAGACTTGGCCCACATTTCATGTTGTTAATCTATTACTATTTCTATCTATAAATAAACAATCCTATGTGTTTTACACAGGAAATTAATCCTATATTTACTTTTCTTTACTTTAATAGAGTATTGGAACCATTTAAAGCCTATCCTAATGAAATTTGTTGGATCTATCGTATCACCTGTTATCGGACCGTTATCGAACCATCTTTAAGTATATAGTCTCACGCTCGAGTTGCCTATCCTAGCAAGATTTGTTGAGTCTATAGTGTCATTCGTTATTGGGCCGTTATCAAATCACCCTTAAATATATACTCCCACACTCGAGTTGGACAACCTCGACATGAAGGGGATGTATTGGAGATTCCACATTAACTATCATTTCATAGTATATAAGTGGGTACAAATCTAACCTTACAAGTCAATTTTGTAAAGTTGAGTTAGACCTAAAATGCAATTCTTAAGATAGTATTAGAGATAGGTTTTGATCCTGATGGTACTATTGATCGTCGCAAAACTTGTCTTGTGGCTAGAGATTATACACAAATTTTTTGTTTGAACTATGGTAATATGTTTTTTCCCTGAAAAAGATGACTTTTGTTCGCTTATTCGTAACCATGACAGCTCTTTAAAGATGGTCTTATCAAATGAATATCAAAAATGTTTTTCTTAATGGGGATTTACAGGAGGAATTTATAAAGAGTAACCTTCAATTTTTGCTGCTTAAGGAGAGTCTGCTGGATTGGTATGTCGTCACTGCAAATCTTTATATGACCCGAAGCAGTCTCCTATGACTTGGTTTGGAAAATTCAACAGTGTTGAGTTTGGTATGACTGGCAGTAAGACAGATCATTTAATTTTTTACCATCACTTGAGTGTTGGGTATATCTATCTAGTAGTATATGTTGACGACATTGTTATTATAAGCAATGATCACCTTGACATCTTAGATAAAACAACATATTTGCCACCACTTTCAGACCAAAGATCTTGACAAACACATATACTTCTTAGGGATTGAGGTAGTACAATCCTATAATGAAATTGTTATCTCTCATATTTCATTTGTAGTCAGTATGGTGAGTCAATTTCTTAATTTTTCCTGTGTTGATCATTAGAATGCAATCATTCGCATATTGAAGTACGTTAAAGGTTCTTGGAAATGGCTTAATAATATTGAAGTTGTATGTTATTTAGATACTGATTGAGCAGGATCTCCGTATGATAGAAGATTCACTTTCAGATATTGTGTTCTTATTTGTGATAATTTGATATCTTGGAAGAGCAAGAAACAACATGTTGTGCCAAATGCTAAAGTAGAATATTGAGCTATGGCTTGAGCTAGCACTTGTAAGCTTATTTGACTTTTTACTTAAAGAAAAACAATTTGGAGAGGTCACTCAAATGACACTTACATATAAAAATCAGACTGCTCTTCATATTAGCTCAAATCTCGTCTTTCATGAAAGGACCAAATATGACCAAATATATTGAGATTAATTGTCATTTCATTCAAGAAAAGATTATACCTAGAGACATCAAGACTAAGTTTGTTAATCCTAATGATCAGTTAGCAAATATTTTCACTAAATCTTTAAGGAGACTTAAAATTGATTATATTTGTAATAAGCTTGGTACATACGATTTATATGCACCAGCTTGAGAGGGAGAGAGGGAGTGTTGAGTGTAACAGACTTAGTCCATATTTTTTGTTATTATGTTAGTATTTGTACCTATAAATAAAAAATCCTATGTATTTTACACAAGAGATATTAATCATATATTTACTTTTCTTTATTTTAATAAGTTGTTTGGATCTTTTTCTTTCAAGTGTTCTCTATGATATATATTCACAGTTTTTAATGGATTATGAATGCTTTTAGTTCCTCTACAAAAATTAAATCTTGTTTCTAGTCCCCCACTTCCATAATTAATAGTTTGTCTGTCTATTCATTAAAACATAGTCACTACACTAAAACTGATAGTTTTCCCTTTATGTATATTAATTTTTTTGAGTATTATACGTACAATAACTAAAATGTAGTATTTTAAAAATTAGAGCCAAAATCCAATACATAAAACATTTTCAGAGACTATAGAAACTTCATTTTACTTTTTTTTTTTTAAATATATTTGTTTGTATCATTCTTCTAAGTTTCTAGGATGAAGAGTCTCCAACAAAAATGGTATATTTAATTTTCATGCTGTATAATAATGTTTATTTTAATTAAAGAACTGTTTTTCTTACTTGAAAAGCTCATGTAAACCAGCTTTCTATCTTTGCGCTTCATCAGAGATACGTTACTTCTTGAGTTTATTTGTTCAAATAAAATATATACTATGTATTTACATAAATGTTTACTTAACAACTGCTACTTGATTTCTCATAATTAATCAAACCAACATTTCAACATTCAATGATTCCTTTCTTTTGTTCCTGTTCAAGAAGGTGCAAGACCTTCATTGTTTGCCAAGATTTTGGGCTTTCATTTCATCAGAATATAGTCTGGAGGTGAGGAACTTTAGTTGTAACAGAAAAATAAAGAATTATAAGCAATGTTTCTTATGATGGAGTTTTATTTAGATTTAAATTATACATAGGATCTATGCAAAATGAAAGAGACGGATGAAAAGAATTGAGTCAATAATGAAAGCAAAATAGATAACAAGAAGTTGATCCTGGATGATATTTTACAATGGAACTAAATCAACATAAGCTTAAGTAAACAGAATTTTTATATATATGCAACTAGATTCCTAAGAGCTAAGTATGTTTAGTCTTGCCTTTAGTTTAGACGAGGTGCTATCTGTGATATCCTTTCATCTTCTAGGAGTGCGTAAGGGTCCACATATTGTGGAGGTGATATAGCCATCTTGCTTGCATCATGGACAAATGTTGGTCCAAAATACTGCAACAGTGAACTAAGGATCAATTTCAAAGCCATCTCAAAAACATCACTCCTATTTATCCACTACAAAGTGATGTCTGAAGTGCAAGAAGAACACGCCAAAAAGAACAAATATATTTCCATTAAAAGTTTCATTTCTCAGGAAAATCACTTCAAACTAACAATTCATGTTGCATTGAGCTTTGTTGCCTCATAAAACCACAGGATAGATTAAAAGATTTAGCAAACATCACAAGGTTCAGTATTATCAAATGAAGAGGCCGCTCCCAATAATTAAATGTACAAAAACAGTTGTACTCACAAATTGGGAGTCTTTGTCAGTTTTACCAGATATGGTAGTTACAGCATTGGCTATGTCTATCATGAATTATAACTATTTACAATGAAGAAGTTTAGTATATAGCTTAGAGTTGTAGGTGCTAAATTGACATAGTTTGTCAATATACTAGGGTATGTTCTTTTATCCGTCAAATTGTTATTTGCTTCAATTACAAACAAGCTAATAGATGAAAGAAAAATCATGCTGTCATTGTACAAATAAGATGGTCATAATACTAACATACATCAATATAGTGATGTGATATAAAAAAAATGCACTCATCATAGCAGTTATCAGGCCAAGAACTTACGAAGTAAAGAGCAGAAAAAGTTGCAATAATTATGAGGATCAACGGTCCAAATCCCAAGAAGAACGTTCCTCCAATTGTCAAGAGAAGTCTAGCACGAGGTATTAAGCCCTGAAATGGATGAATACACAAGTGATTTCAAGGGATTTCACCCCAAAAAGGAAATTCAATTAGATCTATGCATGAAAGCTCACTTCTATAGGATATATAGATTTTTTGTTCATATTTAGCAGCCAAAAGACTCCTCATAATTTAGGCAGTGCAGCAATTGCTACCTTTTCATGTAATAATATACTATGCAAAAGAATCTAAACTGGTCTAACAGAAGGCCTTTGCATGATCATGTTAATTTCTCAATACATATTCTGTTATTAATACTAGAACAGTGTACTGATGAATGATTTCTTCAAGTTACTAATGCCCATTTTACACTCACAAATTAGGGAGTATTTAGGTAAACAATATTTAATTAAATACTTATTCAATCAGATTTTATCATATGAGAGTTTATTCTTAAGCTTGATTGTGAAGCGTTCAAGAATAAGCTAAAAACAGATTATTTTGGTAAGCCTCTCTACAAAGCTAATTAAAATAACTGAAAATGAACTTATGAGAAAGTCACAAGTCATGAAGCACTATACTTCAATTCACTTTACACATCCATATCCGATACGTATATCATACTCTCAAATGTTTCACCAATAAAGCATCTAAGCCTTTAAAAGAACTATAAAAATCGAATACATATACATATTAAACATTGAAAAATGTACAGTATAGAAGTAGAAACACAGTCCCTGGGTGGGGCAAAAATGGAAATTATGCTCTTCACAAATGATTTCAAGAAAGAAATAAGATTGATATTATTTCTACTTGCAACAAATAAAAAAAATTATTTATGATGACAATGATTTATAAATTCTATTTTGTTTTTAGTAATGCCTAAAGAAATGTTAATTTGGATTTGCAGAATATCAATTATTATGTTTTATGCATTTTTTTAAATATCTGTGCAAGAATCTTACACATATTATATATATCTTATGTATTTTTAGAATAATTGTATCTAATACATATCTTATTAGAAACACGTATAGTATTTCTGAATCATAACATAAGCACAAATAAGCTCTAGCAAACATTCCATTAGTCCTGTGCAATCATTCAAATTCATAATAAGAAGCATGGAAGCTGTATTTCTACATTTCAGAAATAAAAATTTCAAAACTTTAACAGCTTATTATTTTCTTAAGTATCAAAGTAAAAATAATTTACTACAGAGAAGCTAAAGTACATACTTCTAAGCTATTATGACAACAAAAGAAATATTGTCGTTAGAATTTAACTATGAAATCTTACATCTCTGAAATTAAGAGTTATTTATTGCAAAACTGATAAGAAACAATTTTATTTGAAACTTATTTAAAATTCCTACTAATTCTATGAACTCTGCAGAAGCCATTTGAATTTTAAGTTCCAAACATGTGATGTCTCAAAGGGCACTATATGAAGTTTGAAATGTAACACTCAGATCATGTTTGTTGATCTGGATAACAAAGCCAAAAGTTTATAGCAGTAACAGCTGCCATCTAAAAAGGGCTACTGATGTCACTCATTGTTACACCTACTATTTATATAATTGTTGACACATAAAAAATTAAAAAGTATCGAATATTTTGAGAATAAGGTTGAAATCACAGTCTTGTAAGTTTCCATTAACTAATTCATAGCTGAATTTCAGTACTTCTTTTCATATGTTCATCCTTCTTTTCTTTGTCCTCCCTCCCCAATTTTCACTCTCTTGTCTCTCATTAATAAAAAAAAATTAAGTTAGTGTTTTTTTGTTCAATACCGGATAACAAAGACAAACTACAGACAACAAAACCATTGAAACAACATAAGTGACTGTTCATAAATTGTTTAAGGAAAAGGAATGTTGACAATGAATCAACCTCAAGACCTTCACTGTTCAGGGCCATAGATCGTTCCCTCTGATTGTCTAGACTCCTCTCAACATCGGTTGAGACAGATTTTCTTTTTGGGAAACCTCTATCTTCCTCATTCACGTACACCTCTTCATCAAGTTCATAGTTGCTTTGTTTGTAATCATCAAGCAATGATGTAGGGGTCATACCTCTCCTCTTCAATTCCTTCATAAATAATGACTCCGGAGGCTCTTCACCTGAAAACGCATCAGACGCAATATGAAGACACAAAAAGGTATAGTCCCTTTGATGTTCTCTTTAACCAGTTGTAGACTATAATCTGAACCCCTTCATTACAAAACCTACTTGTCTAGCCAAAGCATAATGACATACTGTTTTTCTTGCTAACCAACACATGAAAGGCCACACAAAGAAACATGCTGAAAGCACAAGAACTCATCCTACTCCAGATGAAAACAGACATAAAAGGGAAAAAAGATCTAACTTTTATTTTAGTAATCTGCCAAGCAAAGAGAGTGGATATCACAAATACAAATCATCAAACAAACAGAGCCAAGAAAATTCAGTAAACTTCTGTATTATTTCAAATTAACAGCAACTCTTATTTCTCACTACAACTAGAAGTATAACAATTCCAAAGAACCATCATTAAATGGGACATGAAAATAATCTTTTTTAAAAGAATAGAACTTGCCATTCTTTTGGTTATTGGACTCTTGAGAACTACAGCAGACCCTGAAAGTGGAAGACTTAGAAAAGGTGAAAGTTTGCAGCTTTGCGATCCTTTTGTGGAAACAGCATGGTAGGTGATTGTTCCACGTGGATTTTCCGGGAAAATTATACTGGGAAAGGGAAAGTTGAGAGAGGGTAGGTCTAAGAAAAGCCATAACTAAAGCACCAAATTTGCAGAGACAGACAAACCCAAATGAATGAAAGGGGTTTGGTGGCAGAGAGACGTGAAAAAGCTTCTTCTAGAGGAAGTAAGAAGTGGAGTAGAGCTTGCATCGGCTGGAGAAGCGCAATTTAGACTGATAGAACTGAGGATGGCTAACGTGAGCGGAGGGTGGGTCTGCGTTTGTGGTTAGAAAGAGGTAACCAGTCGCAGATTTGAGGTCAGAGGCTGCTGACAACGTGGACAAAATAATCATGATTTTTGTTTCGCGAATAGATTTCCTTCACTATTTATTTTATTATTTTATTCTCAAAAACTCCAATCATTTTGTTCCTTCCTCGAAAATATGGCAAACTTTTTTTTGTTGGGTTGTGATTGTTCGGTAAATTTAGAAACGTTTTTATCAACTCTATCAGCAATAATAAAATAATACACAAAACAAGAATTCAAATACGCATGTATCTACCAATATTAATATACTTTAGTCTAATATAAATCTTTTTCAACAATTCAATTTTTAAACTATTAAAATTCAATTTATAAAAATTAAATTCAAAAGAGATTAAAAAAAAAGCAAGTGTACAAATAAAGATAAAATAATAATTTGAAATGATGGAATGACATTTTTTTTATTGATTTATGATGATACTTGACAGACCAATTAAAAAGTAGAAGAGGTAAACTTTAATATTGTTATAACCTTAGTTAATTCTAAAAATAAATAGCGTAAATACCAAAAGTGCAAATATTGTATTCTTTCATTTAATCTCGAATCGTGTGTGTATATATAATATTTTTTTTATTTTATTTTGGTAGTATAGAAGTTTGGGAATTGATGGGATATTTTGAAATAGTAAAACTTAACTACCTTTTATCGTAAATAATAAATATCTTAAAATCATGTAACAATAAATTTTAACTGATTAAGATATTTGAATAGAAATTAAATTCTAATATAAGTTTTTAATACTCTACCTAGAATCATAATAGAGGGAGTGCCATTTTTTGAACTTCACTTTTTTTTAGACTCTTTTTTATCTTTTAAATTATCCACTGCGTAACTACCACTTCACCTGCTCCTTTTTTGAACTCTTATATCAAGCGAGAGACAACTGGGGAGATCCCTTTCGTTAGAATATCATGGAAAGACGAAACTGAGTATTAGATTCGCGTGTAAGCAAAGAAGCTTGCCAATGTAGTATTCTGTAACTTCATAACAATCAAACAAAGTTGATGAATATAATATAATAGCCATATATTAGTGCAATTGTATTAGTTACTTATAGTGGGCAATTCATAAGAATCTTTTTGAAACAAGTTTCATAACTAGCTAGAGTTCTACAAATGAGAATTTATAAACTTTGTTGTTATCCATAAGGACAAGAAACCAATAATACAATACTATCCTCAGCCTAGAAAATACATGGACACGAGTCCCTCAATATTTTTGCAACCTTGCGTTTTAGACAATAGTCTTCACCTGAATTGATTGGAGAGTCATAGGAGAGGAACGTGTGGGAGCTATATCCGAGACCACTAGGACAACATCTCCTTGGCTGATCAATCCTTTGGATTCCATAAGTTGGACTGACTTTGAGATGTTAGATTCAGCATCATCTGATAAATCAACCAGAAGGGGCACAACCCCCCATCGTAGATTCAGAGCCATGCGGGTACTTTCATCGTCGGTGAAGGCAAAGATGGGAGGATTTGGGCGGTTGCGTGATAGAAGTGATGCCATGTGTCCATGCTTTGTGTACACAAAGATGGCATCCACACCAAGGTTGTTGGCTGCAGAACAAATGGGTGATTTTTTATTATGATTATTAGACTCTAACCACCACGCAGAATTCATAATAGAATGAAGTGGCAAGAAGAATAAGAAGTACCCATTTCAACAGCACAATTGCATATTTGCTCAGTGATGCATTCTGGCAATGCTGCTCCAAGTGGGTGGTGGTTGAGAAGATTCTGTCTGTTCTCCTCCCGATTCCATGATTCCATTCTACTGCTAGTCATATCCAAGACTGCCAAAGCTTTATGTCCATATGACCCAATAGCTGATTCACCAGACAACATCAAAGCATCAGCATATTGTCGAACTGCTTCAGAAACATCTGCTACCTAATTACATAAAAGCAAATATTTATGAGGTAAGAACACAAATCCAATAAGGAAACTGGAAGCATATAATCATAGAATGGAATTCTGTCCTAGTTTCCTAGTAACATTTACTCTCAATCTAAGATCTTGTCCATTCAACCAAGTTTATAATAATCATCCTGGAAAAAAATTGATTTTACCTCGGCACGTGTTGGGGTTGGATACTCAACCATTGACTCAAGAAGTTGAGAAGCTACAATAACTGGCTTGTTTAGTTGTCTGCATACGTAAATTATATCCTCTTGGACTGTAGGAATCTGTTCAAGTGGTATTTCAACCCCAAGATCACCCCGAGCCACCATGATTCCATCGGAAGCTTGAACTATTTCCTCAAGTTTATGAAGAGATTCTAAGCTTTCTATCTTTGCCAAAACTTTAATGGATCTGAAACAATCATATAACTTAGCTAAAATAACTTCGAATTATGTCCACAGAAGAAAATAATTTTGTGACTTAAACAGGTCGAGTTGGTTAATTATCGAATAAATATGCTGTTAACAACAGCATTGTCAGACAGCAACGACAGAGAGGAAACTGAACACTGAATTTAATAGCTCAACCTATGATTTTTTCAATCACAAGTGGTGCAATTTAACCTAGGAAATAGTACTGAATACCCCCGCTTGAAGATGTAAATATGACACCACTAGGGTGAAAATGACTGGTGGCTATCTCCATCATAATGTAGTAGAACTTCAAAGGGAAAACGAAGAAAATCAAATAGACATAGTGACACTGCAGTAGAATGCTTGTGAACAGATTCCTAGCCACTGGCACTATCAACATCCTTCTAGAGGAATTAACGGTTACATTATATTGCTACAACCATATAACTATTCTTTTTCGAACTTGTGATTCCTTACTTGGTTGACTTCGTAGAGAGGTAGTTCTTTAGCTCCTTAACAGAATCAGCATGATTGACAAAGGATAAGGCAAAAAAATCAACACCCTCAGCTATACCAAAGTCAATGTCAGCCCAATCCTGTGGATTGAAACAACTCAAATTTAGGAGAGAAAAAACATATAAGGGGAAGATTTTCAATCCATAATTATAATTAATCAAAGAAAAATACAAATAAAAAGAGGTTCAAACAGACAAAATCATTATTAGTTTTAGTAAATAGTGAATCCGATATGTTCAGTTAAGAAAAAGGTAACTTCTCTGTATGCTGCCACTGAATATAAATAGTTATACAGACATTGTAATTGTATTGTCTGAGAATTTAATAAAAATATTGCATTTCTGGTAGTTGAAGAAATGTCAATCTAACCAGTCTTCCTGATTTTCTAAATGGGTTTTGAGGAGCAAAACTTGGGACTTTGGAAGTAACAATATAGAGTGCAATTTTATCCATATATTGACAAATGTAAGCACTGATTCTTGGGGTAATATATCATTTCACCATATTTACAAAAAATATTAAACATTGGTTTTGACAACAGTTGACATTGTTAGCCTAAGAATGCTTCCAGAAAATCAACGCCATACATGTAAAGAAGTAATTTCAGAGTGCTAAATCTATCCTTGATGATCTTCACTAAATGAGCCGGGGAGAAAAAACTGGAATATGTATACCTTTGTTGATAGAGTGGGGAGCTTGTAATTCCTCCTCACAAGCTTTCCATCTCTCCAGAAACTAAATTTGGCCCCAGGAAGGAAAATACCAGCATCGATGCACTTGCAATGCAAATCATTTCCTGTCTTTTCAATGACTTCAAAGCAAGCCATTCCACCATCAATAACAAGTTCATCACCCACTTCAATATCTGATACACATTAACTAAGTTCAGTACTTACTTTAATGCATAAATTCATTGTGAAAGAATAGGAAAAGTAGTTTCTTCACTCTTTAAGCAAGACATCACCTTCAGAAAAACCTCTGTAGTTTGTCTGTACTGTGAATGGGCGAGAACCCTCAAAATGCTCAGCAGTAAAATGCCAAATTGAACCTTCCTGAGATGGACACAAAAACAATATAGAAAAAGTGCATGTCTCCAAATTAGCTAACTCCAATAAGTAGGATCATATAGGACAAGCTAGCACAAAAAAGCCTTTCACACAAAAATATAAACATAATCATTTATAATTTGGATTAATACATAATTTAACCCCAAAAAACATAATCATTTATCTACATACACTTTTTTTTACTATATCACAAGTCAAGGTGAGATCTCTAACAAGCTCCCATTGAGTACTAGATAGTTTGCAAGGCTGAACACCTATGAATTATGCGAAAATAATCCAACAAGGGGTCCGATAGGCCCAACAGCATCCCCTAGGATGGCCTCTAATAATATCTTATAATTTGGGTTTGGGTTAACTCAATCCCAGGAGCTAACTCGTGGTACTTGTTACCCCATTTATATATACTATTTTTTAACATCTCACTAGTGAATGTTAAACAAAAGCAGAAATAGCATACCTCTACTTTAACCGAGGATGAGGCTCCATGATCAACAACATGAATCTGACTACCCTCAGTGTCAATCATCACAGAAACACAGAACCCTTTCTCCTCGTTTAACTTCTTGATCTTCCTAATCACATCACGGTGCCACTCCGTGGTGCCATGGCACATGTTGAGCCTGGCAACACTCATGCCTCCTAAGGCCAAATTCTCAAGTTCCTCCAAAGAGCTACAAGCAGGACCAACTGTACACACGAGCTTGGTCTTCCTCAACCCCGCAAACCCCTTTACCGTCAATTCTCCCTCTGAAACCACATCCAATCCAGAAGCACCCTGCAAAGCCTTACTCTTTGACCCCTCCACTCCCACATCCACAGCAGCCCGAACCTCAAAGTTTAACCTTTCATTCCCCTTCCATCTCCCTCTGTTGAAACGAAATCCGAGGCTAATGACTTGGCCGCCGAAAACCCGATTCTTTAAATCGAGTGGAGCGTTCCCAGCAACACTCACTAGACTTAGATCGCTCGCTGAAGCAACCATTGACTTCAAAACCATCTTTAGACGTAGAATCTAATGGAATTTTGTTGCTGGTTAAAATATAGGTTTAAATGGAAATGTAGTATCAGAGATTTGAACCTTTCCAGGGTTTAGTTGAGGATTTTTGAAAGGGTTTCTTTGTAAACTCCGTCAATGTTCAGACTTCGGATTTTGGCTGTCAAGAAGGGAGTAGGTTTAGGAGGTTGGCTTAGGCTTTGGCTGCGCCTACAACATTTATATATTTAATGGAAGACATATGTCAAACATGCTTCATTCACTAAAAAATATTATTTTAATCACCCAAAAATAAATTTAATCTTCATTTTTTTAATATTAACCATTTAATAATATTACACTGAATTATTTATTTGATCATCCCTGGGTGAAATCCGTACTGGTACTGATTATTCAATTCATCCACTTAGACATTTCTAACTAAGATAAAATAATTTAGGTTTCATTCTATTTTTCTTTTTCTTTCTTTTTTATCTTTCTCATTTTCACTCTTCACTCTAAACACTATCTTAAATTTAATATAAATTTACTTGTTATTAATGACTTTATTTTAGATATTAAGTATTTTATAACTATATTTTAAATATTATTATTGTATTAAAGAATTAAATTGAAATTGAATTTCTCAAAATAATATTAATCTTATATAATATACTTTATTGTTTAATATAAATTGATTGACCAAATCCATCGATTTAGTGTTTTAATTTGGTCCACAATCCGACCGGTTTTCATATTGCCACACACAGGAATACCAAGTTGTTTTATGTTTTCTTTTATATTTATATTTATAATAAGTATTTATAACACTTTACATTTAAATTTAAATTTTCATTATATCATTCATCTTATTTTGTATTAACTTTTATTTACTTATAGACCTCCTTTATTTTGCTTGTGTATCTCTTTTTGGTGAAACATGTTGTATCTTTATGAAATTTAAATTATCATTTTGGTTAAATTCAAAACTTTTGTATTTTTTGAAAAGTTTTAATTTTTATTTTAAATTAGTCAAAGTTATTATTCTTTCTGTTTAAAATTAACTTTATTTAATGGATTAAATATATTGACAATTAAAGTTTATATTTTTATGACAGCTGTTAACTATTAGTATGCTTTTAAATTAGGAATAGAGTTAATTTTAAATCAATATAAAATATTATACTATTTTTTTAAAATGTAATAGGTAAAAGGAAACCTAATTTATAAAAGAGAAGATTGAAATGATAATTTATCTTTTATAAGCAACATTATCTTTTAGGTATTTGGAACGATGAGGGTGTCATCATTGTGGGTACTACACTCACAGCAAGAGTGAGAATTAGTCTCAAATACCAACTTTATTCGGGTCCAAAAATGGTTGTGTTTGAGTCCGGAGACTTATAAATACCAAACCACGATATGCGATTAAAGTTGAATTTCCAATTAATAAAATTTAATTATGGAGAAATTTTTTTAATAAACTTTCTTTATTATGTAGAAAGAATTTGTGAAGAAAGTTACTTTTTATTATATTTTTATATAATTAATATAAATAATAATAATAATTATTAATATAATAATAAATTTAATAAAATTATAAAATAGTAATAATAATAAAAATAATAAATTATAAAATAATAATTAAAATAAAATAATTAAAAAAATATAATATAATAATATTAATATTAGACACTACAAATAATAATAAAATCATAAATAAAAATTATAATAATAAAATTATAAAATATAATAAATAATAATAATAATATTAAAATTATAATAATAATTAAAATAAATTTATAAAATAAAACTATTATTAACAATAATAATTTTATTTTAAAATAATTGATACTTTTATGATTCTATTAATTAAAATAATAATAATAATTTATCAATCACACTAAATAAATTAATTATATTTAATTTTAAATTAATTTCAATTATAATTTTATTTATTAGAAAAATTATTTTATTATTATTCACAAATTTTTCTTTTTTGAATTTTACCATTTTTTCTTAATCGAAATAATCTAATTTCACAAACATCTTCATCTCAATTCAAATCTATTCCTTAATTAAAATGAGTTCTACAAATTTATACTGTAACTAGTAAGTGAAATAATGATAGAACAAATTCTAAAGGTGTTAATTGATAGGAATAATTAACTAATCTAATAATTGGAAAGGAGATTGTAAAACATGAGACATTGAGGAATAATATTAGTTATAAACCCGTGAGTGACTTATCTATTCACTTTTGGTTGGATATTGGATTAATATATCACCCTTTCTTAGTGATATTACTGCAGATTTGATCAATAAAGATTATTTGAATAAGAAGATGCGTCAACATATTTATTTAAATATTTTAGGATGTCAAATGAGAGGAAATCTCATGAAGAGGACCTGCTACTTCGGAAAAGTTCTCATGATCATAAATAATGTGAATGCTGCACAAATCGTCTTCTTCATAAAAGGACTCTTGAAATTGCTAATATGAAAAATTGCACATAGAAGTTTGATGAGAAGAAACTCACTTATATGTGATCCTGTATATGGGTTGTGTGGCAATGGAAGGGAAACAAATCCATGAGGATTGCTAAAGAACTAAAGTGATGCGGAAAAGAGGTTTTTTGGACCAGTTTAATGATGATTTTTTCTTTTTCTGTAAAAACCTCAAATGAATGATAGATAATTATTAAAAAAAAACATTTTAACAATTCTATGTGATAATCTATTTTTAAGAATAATATAATTATTATAAAAATAACTTTTTTATATTTATGAAAGAAAAATAAATAATAAAAGATAAAATAGTGATTCCCATAAACTTTTTTATTATCAAAATATCATGGTTGTTATAGACTTTATTAAAATGTTACTAAGTGGGGTTAGAAGTTATCTGGAGACGAGGAATACCATTTTATATAAGTGTTAACTGAGGGAGGATCAAGATATGGAAACAGAATATATACTTTAATTTTAAAATAAAAAATAATTTCTCTGTTTAATCTTTAATATAATTGTTAACTGAGTTTTCATTTCGATGTCGTCAATTATTTTAAATTTCTAATATCACGCATCAATTAGTTTTGTTATATTTTTATGTATTAATTAATTTGGTTCCTAATTTCAATAATAAAACATGATAGTTATTAAATTTGGCAATAAAATAATCATTGAATTGGAATGATTAATTTTATAAAGTTTAGTTAAGTTTTAAGTTTTTGGAAATTCTTTTATCAAATTTTTATAAAAAACTATCCTCAATATTTAAATTTTTTATATCTTTTAATTCAGTAACCTATGTCTATTAATTTTGTCATTGATGGGGATAATGTGGCATTTACCTTGTATCATTATTGTTTATGGTACTCTATATAAAAATAAAAGAAATACTTAATTAAGTATTATGCCATTGTAAATTTAAGGATTTTTAACTTGAGTTTTATAAAAGATTTAATTTTTTTTATTGAATGTCTAAAAATTTATAATTTTTAGTTGGGTATCTACATCAATTAAAATGACATAACTATTCAATTTCTGTTTCAATCAGAAACTTTGACAATGAAATTCTCCTATCCTAATCATCTCTTAAAAAACATCATTATTTTTGTGGTTATAAATAGTTGTTTTGAGAAGGCAAGATAATGAATATGTTATGGACTACGACTTGGCTAATATGGACCAGAAAGTATCCGCATGCAGTTTCATGGACTAGAAATTTAAAAAAGCCTATGTTTGTTTTCACTCTAAATTTAAAAGGTGATATGACTATATATGTCTTATAGAACGTAGTTTATTACAATATATGTTTCTTTCAACTTTTTATTTTGTTTTAGACTTAAATATGTTTTCTATTTGTAATTATATTGATTTTTTTAGTTTTTGCAAAAAAGATTTTTCATTTGTGTAGTTTTAATTGTTTTTATTACTGTTTATCATTGCTTTCAGTTAGATTTTTTTTTTCTCTGGGAAAGAGTTAATCACAACGACTAAAATCAAAACATTTTAAAATTACAAATATAAAAAAGTTATGTAGAATGAAAAATTAAATTAGTACAATTATATGGTACAAAACATATTTAATTTTTTTATTTAGTTTTTATAAAAGGAAAATAATTTTGATAGAAAATTATTATATAATAACTATTTTAAGATTTTATTCTAAATTTAAAAAAAAAATGTCATTGAAATTAGAATAATTGTGAAATATTTGTAAGACCCATGGGTTGACTCGCTTTTTCTTTCTTTTTTTCCATTTTCTTTCTCTTTTTTTTCTCTTAATTTTTTTCCACCTTATTTTTTCTCTCTTTTTCTCCATTATTATCTTTCAAATTCTCATTCTATTTACATCACTTTTTTAAAATCATTTTTAACTATTAGATAATGCATTTTTATTCTATTTTTTTGATTTTTTGTAATATTTAAGTTTATATTTACTTGTTCAGTAGAAAAAAAGTTTTTTTTGACTAATTAAACTTATGATTAAAATTTTGCATTGTTTGATTACGCTGCAGAAGATTTCTAAGATTTTTTTGTCATCATATTTTCTTATAACTATTATTAGAGTATGAGTAATTAACTTTCAGAAAAAATCAGCTTATAAATTTACTTTATTTTAATTAATTTTAAATTTTGATATGGATTTGGAAGTTAAGTTAGATCTTGAAATTATTGAGTAACCTCTTTCTCAAAATTGGAAATTATTCAAATATATAATTTGACAGGATAATATAAAGATTATTTTAGCATTATTTTATCAAATATATTAAATATTAGTAAAATTTTAATGGGAGAGAGAAGGCGGACCAAAATACCACTTACATGTAAATTTTCTCCTTTAATTAATTAAAATAATTAAATTTAAAGTGATAATTAGGTGGGTAAGTTGAATTGAAAGAGTAAGGAATGGTGCCATAAAACTTTAGCGACACAGGGCACGAGGTTCCATGAAACTGTTATCTCTGACATGTTCAAATGTCTGCGCCTCATACATAAGTACACGAAGGAAAGTGTTTCGCAATTGCAAAATAGTACTACTATTATACACTGATTCAAAAATATCATTTAATTAATATAAATTTATATAAATATATTGTAATTTCAATTATTCTGTTCTTTATTTTCGATGTATGGATAACTATAGTGATTATTTTTAATTTTATGTAGAAATATTATTGAAAAGATAATTTAAAAATTAAAGTTATTATTTGATGAAATTAAAAAAAATAAAAAAAAACTTTTATTTGAAACTGTGGAGTATATATTATGCTATCAATCTATCAAATTAGAAAAAATAGCTATTTTATCACGCAATTTAATCTATAATATTAAGGAGTTGTCAATTTAATTCTTCATTTGAGCTGTCAATTATTTTAATTTTTAAATTTGTGGATAAGTAATTATTTTCTTTTGTTATATATTATTAATCTGGTTCCTATTTTAAAAAAATAACGTCAACTTATAGTTAAAAAATTTGGTACCTAAATTGACAATAGGTATCGAATTTATTTATTTTTATTTTAAAAATCAATTAACCAATAGTGCTAGTTTCAGTAATAAATTCGTTGAAACTTATGGAAGTTTGAAACTTAATTCATTGTTATTATATTTAGTTATTCATTAAGTTTATTCTAATAATAAAAATCTGTCCAGTTAATAATTTTATAATTTTTTATTTACATCTGTTTTTTAAATTGAAATATTAATCTATTTTTTAAGCAATTCAACTTGACGCCAGCTCCTTTTCTCCTAATTTCTTCATGCTGCACCTGTAATCCTTTTAAAAGGTTTCTGGTTTTAACTTTGTCGATTTTTTCCCATGATCTCTGTTAGTTTGATCTTCTTCTCTTTTGCCATTATTATTTTCTCCCTACTGTTTGTGAGTGTCGTACACGAACTGTACGTACTTAGTTTGCAACAGTACTGCATCTCCAAACTTCAAATAAATCGAAGTCCCTCGAATTGACCATTATGATAAATGACGAACCTTACGAAGCCTATATACTCACACGGACGTGGATATGATATGGATACGGATATCTACGTGGATATATATTACATTATTATAAATTATATAAATTGATAATCAATATTTTTGTATTAAAAAAATCATATATAAAGTTAAATATAACAAAAAGTGGACCTAATTCATTTATTTAAACTCTAAAAAATGAAAAGAAACATGTATAATCTAAATATTTTTTATTATATATAAAATTTGTATCTTATCTTTGTAAAAGGTTTATGAGTTTTTAGAAAATAATTGTATTATTTCTTTTTAAAATTATGTTAGAATTGTTAGATACTTAAAAAATTATCTTTTGAATTGGACACTTCACCAATACGTGTCCTACGAGTGTCGTATGGGTGTCAGTGTCTGATACGTGTCGGACACATATACGCCACCAAAAATGAAGTATCCGAGCTTCGTACGAAAGTATAAGGTTCTGATCATGCTCGACAATTTTTTTTTTTATTTTTTATAATTTAAGAGATTATTGATGCATAACAACTACACCTCATAATTTTGTAGAGTTCATAAAGTTTGCCTCTTATTTACATGTGTTAGGGTCCAAAAAATCGTAAAGTCAAAAAAGTTCACATAAAAGAAGTTCATACGGGTAAAATGTTCACAAAAATTATGTAGATTAAGGTAAACTTACAAGTATTTTTTTAAAGTTGATTTTCAAAATAAAAAATATCTACTTAAAAACACAAAATATTTATTTAACTCAAATACAAACTTATGTTACTGTGTAAAAATGGTCTGATTTCAATCAAGTTAGATTATACCTAAATTATATTAAGATAGTCGAGTTAAATACGAATAAGATCAAGTCAAATTAGATTTAGGTTAAGTTGAATAGGCTTAGTTCAAAAATGAATATGAGTTGAGTCACGTACATATTATACTGAGACAAGTTGTGTCAACATTAAACAAGATTTAGGTCAGGTCGAGTCTATTAAGGTTAGACAGAGTTTAAATGAAACCATGTCAAGTTAGACCATATTAGATAATGTCATATTTAGTCTAAGTTAGGTTGAGCTGGCTAAACTTAGGTCTTATTAGACCAAACTTAAGTTAGCTCGAGCCTAGTGTTCGAGTTGGGTTGGATTAGGTTAGATTGATCTCAATAAAAAAAATATTAAGTTAGATTGTCAAGTACAAATCAAGTTAGACTGAATTAGGTCAAGTAAGTTAGTCGATCGGATTGAATCTAATTCAAGTTAGAATGAATCAAATAAGATCTAAACAAATTAGATTTGACCTTTACAAATGATAAAAGTTAAATAAAAATCAAATTACAATCAATATAAAATATTTAAAAAATCAATTTATAATTTTAATATTTTGAAGAATTACGTAAATATTTATAAGTTAATTTTATTTAGTATTGCAAGAGGTTAATTAATTTCAGTTTACCTCTTATTTTAACTCACATAACCACTTACTTTAACTTACTTTACGTGAGAACGGAAACTTTTTCGAACTTATTTAACATAGCAATATAATAAAACTTATTTTACAAATAAATTGAAATTAATATATGAATCATAGGTGGAATTGATAATTCTAATGCCAACACATGTGGATAGGATAAGAGTGTGATAAGTAACTTATCCAGTGTTGCATATGATATATTATAGAGTGTGAAGCTTTAATTTCACAAACCAAATGGTTGATCGTGTCAATAGAGAGAATGCCACGTTATCAAGTAAAATATGACATGAATTATAATTAAGCACAAATTATTATTATTCATGAAGACCATTCCAAGTTAATTTGCATGCGTACAGACTTTGTTTTTACTACTTTGGCTTGTAGCATCATCAATTGTCTAGTATAAAGACACTTGTGGCCTATGTTCTTCAATGACCCTTTGGCTCATACAAATTCCATTTATCAATTATTATTCAATAACTTAGCAACATGCATAGTTTCAAAATATATCTTTCGAGAAATAACGAGCTAGGTGTTACCGTCTTAAAAAACTATTTTCTATTATGAACATGCAGATTTTATCATAGTCAATCACTCCTATATTTGTTATAATAATTAGCTTTAATTTTCATAACAACTAAAGCCATATGATGAATAAAATAATTATAAATTGAAGATATTCAATATCAATGAGTTAGATTTAATTTTTTAAATAATATAACACTTAAAAAATGCTATTTCATCAGCATGCAGTTATGGAAATTGGCAATTTCATGAAACCAGTCATTTTGCTCAACAACTTACCAACCCTGTGAGATTTCAAATTATTTTGATATGTTGGTTTACTGACTCCCATACTAATTTTGTCAATGGAAAAAGGCTATATATATAATATTTGTTTTTCTCAGATTATAGAAATATTCTTGATTTGTTTATATGGATAATTTGGTGGGAATTAGATAGAATCCAATGCCCCAATATGATTATGAGATATGATTCACGGCATCTCAAGCAACAGAAACGACAAGGTGTAATTAAGAACAGCAGGTTCGAAAAATGTTATTGGAGTGTGCAGCTCCTTGTACTAATGTAAGGTCATGGTGGATTTAAGGTCATCCAAAAGCCAGAGTTTTAATTGGGTGAACTGCAATGATGTCACATGCCATGCAAAAGTTTGGTATAATACTATTTTAAATCATGAAAATAAAGTGGATGATGGAATTTGAAGGAAAAAGAATATGCTAATTAAGTCAACTGACAAATAGAATAACTTAGGGCATGTGAAGAATATATGGGTCACCTTGCTGCTCCTATCTTGCACTAAAAAAGAACAACTAACACTTTTTATGACGCACCTATTTTACCATGTGAAAAAGCCTAACATCGTGTTTGGACTCAAGAAAATAATATATATATAATAGAACAACTATTAAAAAGCTAGTTTAAAGCCTAACTAGTTTTTCATAAAATCTATCTAATCACAATTTTTTCATTAATATATATTTAGGCAATGTAAGATATGTAACACATTTCTCCTAAAAACAAATCGACTTCCATGTTCCCAATCAAAGTAACATGTTATTAATTCTATTTCATCACGTTATACCATTCCAAAACATGCTATCATTTTGAGTATTAGAATCTAATTTATGTCCCTTTCAAGATGATAGGAGGGAACTTAGAAAATTATTGCCATTTGGTCAAGCATCTCTTAGCTCAAACCATAGGTAGAGTTGAAAATATACGATCGAGAAGATTGCAAATCTCTAGTCATGCCCTGATCTACCAAGTTTGATTTTAAAAATAAAATAAATTAGAAAATAATATCAATTTCAATGTTTCAATGAATTGATTTGATGTTGAGCTAGATACTTTCAATCCCTGTTAATTAAATTAGGTGGTTTAACGTTATAAATTTTACTTCCCACCTACATGATTGAAGTGTCAGGTTGGAGTAAATAATGTAGAGTTAGACCGTATTGATCTGGTCTAACACTTTAAATATATTTCTAATATCTTCTGCAAATATACATATTGGTATATAAAAAAATAGCATTAACTTGACCTCAGAAGCACATGTTCCTTAAATGTTTAACTTTGTTAATGATCAAGTTAAAAAATGCAGTTATGTCATAGCAGTCCTGTTTAACTTAAATCAGAATATTCATATGTCCTTGGAATCCCTTAGTAAATGTTCTGGTTGCCAAAGTTTAGTTGTTCGAGTTCTTAAACTGCTTCATAATAGAAAATTTTTAACATTATATTTAATTTTCGATCGTGTACATAATTATTTTCGTCTTGTTGGGTTTAAAATGCATTCTTATGTGAAAAAAAAAAATTCAAATGTGTATGTTGATTATACTGAAGCTATTGTTTATTTAGTTTCAATCATCATGATTTTAATTTTGTATTGAATATATTTTTAATTTAGTTTCAAAGCATTCTTGCAAATTCCTGTAATATATATATATATATATATATATATATATATATATATATATATATATATATATATATATATATATATCTAT
>Ga0099825_1002777_pt1 | contig 23361 bp, 8 predicted proteins | sample SiratroredBW_FD_76838 | JGI IMG/M metagenome (GOLD analysis project Ga0099825, IMG submission 76838) | Root nodule microbial communities of legume samples collected from California, USA - Siratro red BW | ecosystem: Host-associated > Plants > Roots > Nodule | place: USA: California | collected... | reverse complement strand
TTCAATTCTTCACTGTATTTGCATGGAAGTACATCGCAGAAAAAAAGATGAACAATGCAAAGGAAATGATATTTTTATTAATACTCTGAAAAAGGCATTACACTTATTATTTTATAAGCACACTAATAACTAATTAATAAAATAATAATCTTCAACTTTTATTTTCTGTACAACTACTTAATAACTAATTACAATAATATAAGTGTCAAAATTAATAAAATAACTTTTCGATATTATATTAGCAAAGTATTATAGTAAATTAATCAAACATTACACATAAGAGTTGTAAAAATATTATTACTCATGTACTTTGTTTCATCAAACTTTTAATAAAAGATAAATAACATATAATACAGATCTATGTCTTCAGAGATTGAGAAGAAAAGTGTTGATATACATCGGCATTGATGTTAAAATTGTTATATTTATGATACTATTTTTTACGGTTGTTAGAAAAATCTAAGAGAGCATAACGGGGAGATCTCACAAGAAAGATAAATGGGTTAAACATATATAAGAGAATGATACCACCTTTAACCCAAAACCTTAAAGCAGTAGGTTTATGAGTCTTCTTTCATGTATATTGCTTAACTTTCTCATTTTTATTCAATGTGAAACTTAGACTCACAATTGGATTCTTAACAAAAACTGAATCGGACACAGTTATAGTTGTCAAGAAAAATTTACTTCATCTTTGAACTCCGATCAAAATAATTTTTGTTCCAACATATTCTTAATCTACTTTAAGGTGTATTTGTATTTAGGAATTGATTTAAGAAAATGAAGAAAAGAAAGGATTTGAAGTAAAATTAAAAAGAAAATAAGTGTTTTCTTATTGAATTAAGAAAAGATAGTGAAAATTAGAAATAATGTTTATCAAATTTTATGAGTCTTATGATTGATGTGATTAAATTATTATTTTTTAATATTATTATCTTATAATTTTATTATTTTTTTAAATTTTATTATTTTATTATTATAATTATTATTTATGTTTTTATTATTATTATTATTTTTTAGTTTTTTTAAATTAATGTTATTAGTATTTTATTTTTATAATTGTCTTACTTTTTATTATTATTATTATTTCATGAATTTATTATTAATATTTTTTTATTCTTTTATTTTTATTAATATTTTATTTTTTGTTTTTATAAGTATATTAAATTTATTATTATTTTAGTATTAATTATTTTTTTACTGTATTATATAATTAATTATATTTCTTTTATCGTAATATAAATATAAATATAAATAAGTTAGTAATAAGAAATAATTATATAAAAATATAATATATATTTAATATAATGATTATATCGTAAATATAATAAAATATTTATTCTATAGTATGTTATGTGTTTATTATAATAAATATTTTATTATATTTACATATACTTTTTTCGTAATTCTTCGCATCTAAGTGAAAAAAAGAGCATTTCAAAAAATTTTCTCATTTTTTGTTTTAATTTAATCTTTTATTCTTTAATTTTTGTGTTTTTCCTCTTTTTCTATCAGTACACCTGTATGCAGAAAGAAACGAAATTTTAAAGTCAATCTTATGGTCATGAGGAGCCACATGGTGTCGGAACTCCTAAAAATATGGTTTGCGACCTCAACCGGATACGTATTACTTTTCAAGATCGAAGCATATTTCTTCTTTTTCTATTCTCATTATTTATATGATAATATATATATATATATATTACATTCTTTTTTTTTTATTGAGATCTAGAAGGTTTTCGGTTCCAAATGTAGTTTTTAGTCTTGAATGCAGTTTTCGGTCTTTAGTTTCTAGTTAACTTCTCGGTTTCTAAGAAAGTGTGGAAGAATACTTGTACCAGGTATGCCAATGCCACAGTCAGTGCACAGATGTCGAAATTGCAGTCTTAAGGATTAGATTTTTGCACATGGGCTTGGTTTGTTTGCATTGTATTTATAGAAGTAAAATTGTACAAAACCATTATAATTGGTGGAGGTCTCAAGATAGATCAGTTTTTGGCAGTTTGCTAGTAATTCTTAATATTTTGGAGATTGAAATTGAAAAGTAAATGAATACTTGGGTAGAGATATTTGAATTTAATTTTTGAGACACTTAAAATTTGATTATTAGTTATATTTGAACTTAGAAATCTTTTTAGTGATTTGTAATCGTGTTATAGCCGAGTACGCCTACCCTTCAATTGTACACCTTCGACACATAATCAACTCATCTCTTTCGATACAAAATGAGTCAGTGTGACTCGAAGAATCATCTTTCCCATTAATGATACCTCCCTACTCATCATAGGGCTATCTCTATTAGAGGAACTAAGAGAAGAAAAAGAGGACATAGAAAAATGGAGGGAGACGTACTGATGACTCTTTTTGGCAAGTATACCAAGTCAAGAAATAATATAGAGAAATAAGTACAAGTGTCAAATCCAGGTATTAATCAAGCCTCAGCTAGTGGAGTAGCTTAAGCGAAAAGCGTTTAAGGATTTGATGCAGAACAGATTGCAAACAGTAATGGGTTGTATAAAAATGAACAGTAAACAAAGTATAAATGCAGTAATGGGGAAACTATCTTGGGATTGAACTCATTAACTTAACTATTTGTATTATTAACCATAAATCATTAATAACACATGTTTATCCTATGACTTTGCACAAATAAGATTCATTCAACCCGATTCCTCGTGATTTGAAATTCATAGGTTCTCTTACATGATACTGTTTTTCCCAGCTTTCATAAAGGGTGAACTCGCGTTAAGTACAGTTGTTTCACGCAACCATTACAATGTAACTCATCCCTGGTGTTTCATTGTAATGGGTACTCTCAATGATTTTCAAACCTCAAAACTACTTTCCAGTTAATTTCAAGATTTTTAGTTTAAGAAACAGTTGCACAAATGTTTCAAGCCTTAAGCATACACAGAGAATACAATCTGAATAACTCATGCATTATCAAGAATACAAAGTGTGAGAAAATTACATTCAATCCCAAAATAGATGAAAGTTAGTTAGACATAGCAGCCATGAATACAAGAGACATTCTTCTGCAGGGCACTCTTCTTCACTGTAGCCGCTAGCCAACTCCCTTTCCAATGAAGATTCTTTCCTCCTTTATGCCTCCTGCCAATTTTAGATTTTTGTGTCATTAAGTCTTTAGTGACTTCTAATTTGTCACTAATAGTATTCTTCTTCTCTTTTGTATTTCTTTCACAACTGTATTGTCTTTCCTTTTCAGCTCATCTTCTCTGATTCCTCTCAATTCTTCTTGAAATCCTTTTCTTTATCAATCTGGGGTCACAATGCATTCTTCATTAATTACAAGGCAAAATATGAACATTAAATGCTTGCTCTCAATATTAAAGACATTAAATCATCCAGAATTTGTAGTTGAAAACACTGAAACATAGCCTTTATCACGTACCTAAGAAGGAAATGACTCAGAGAAAAATTCAAAATGAATAAGGCTTGAAAAAGAAGGAAGACGTGAGAAGGATCAACCAAAAGGCACTAGTGTGATGTGTAAGTGATAAAGTAGTGAAACTTGGAGAAGAATTTATTGAAAAAACAAAAGAGGGTTAAACAAAAAGTTATCACACCCAAAAATAGCACTTGAGAAAACGTCCAAATGTTTCACTTCACAAAACGAACAAAGAGAAACAACTTCAAAGCATCGCATCCTAGGATAACATGTCACTGATTGGGCGAAACGTCAGCTGCCTAATTGGTGTAACACCTAGAAACCCTACAATTCATCATTACACTCAAACTCTTCATTCATGCTTCATGGAATTCGAATAGATTTGAATCTTTTTCAAAGAAATAATGATTATACAAGCCTAGCCACACAAGTTTGGATCATAAAATTCAATAAGTTGTCAAACAACAACTTCAAATATATACTGAACCTACAACTGTTGTGTTAAAGCTTAAAACTACCAGGTTCAATTGTGAGCTTGTTCATCTTCAATATCATTTCTGAGCTTAAGGGCTTATGTACTACCTAATACCTAAATATATAGCAAAAAATAATACTAAACCGAAGAAGATGAATATAATATCACCTAAGATCTTTTGGGTAACCACCTATAGAGTCTGAATAACATAGATTAATCTGAAATCAATTGTTGTTACAAGGTTTAACAGCTCATAATACAATAACCACTTATCAAGCAAAAATGTCTATAAGTACAACTCATTCTTTAAGAAGTATCACTCAATCTCATATTACTCACTTTATACATATCACGATTATCTTTATGTTTTTACTAACTTGAGCGTTGAAAAATTTTCATAGATGAATCTTCACTTAGTGCTTTATTCATAATGTTCAAATACTACCAATAATGAGATTCTAGCTTGATTAAAGCTCAATTAACTTGAAGTCAAACTCATAATATCTCATAAGATTCCGGCTCGATTTTTAATAAAAACAAAATTATTTTATTTTATTATTTAAATTATTTTTTATAATATATGTGTGTGTAAAACAAAATTAATATATGTGCTTCCCACAGCTCCAATACGGCATTGAAAATATTTTAGAAGTATAATTGATTATGTTTTAAACATAACATCTCACTTTTCGTTTTTTTGTTAATATTTTATTCCTTACTTCTCAAACTTTCCTACCAATCTTTCTTTTTTTCTTCGATATTCCGCGCTCTGATCCAAATAAAGGTTGACCAAGGGAGTTTTGCTGTCTTCATATCGATAATAAGCTCTAAATTGAAATAATAATGTGTATTTATGGTCTTTTGAAGCAGTTATCATTAAATGTATTCAATGACTAGGCTACTGCCGTCAGATCAATGGCAAATAATATTGAGTACACATTCACAATTGAATACTACATTTGAGGTCAAGCCTTCGGTGTAAAATAAACTAAGGGGAAAATGCAGACATCACCAAAGCAAGCTAATAAAGGAAGACCATTCTTCCAAATTCGTTAAGCACCTCTCTTATCCTTCTTCATGACTATTATTTATAGACAACTCCTGATGTCTGGAATGGTAAAAGAAACTATAACCTTGTCTGATTGCATAGTTGAGATCAAGAAAAACTATTCTAAATGGAACCAAATGTAAGCTTTGAAAATCAATACGGAGCACTCATTTCTTGAAGCACGGAATTAGATGCACAAAGATTAATAAGTATGTGTACATGATCAAAACAATGAACTAATCCTCCCCAAATAATTCAAAACTAATGAGGTAGAGACATTGCCGCAAATTATTATATAATTTAACAATGACAAGAATTCACAATAGCTCAATATCATTTTATACATCTGGTACAAACATACAAGTAACAGCATCCAAATTATACAACACCCAGGAAAAAAAAAATGTATCTACAAGACTAATTAATGACCCTTAACCTTATCATCTGCCACAACATTGAGAATGGGCAAGCTACTGAGGAACTCATCAAGGCCTTCAAAGAACCCAATCCCTTCAATATTATCCTCAGCATGTCCAGCAGCACTCCCTTCGCGATCCCGCTCTCCACGGGAAGGCTCCTCCACCTCATTGCTGAACTCCACATTCAAATCCAACTTCCCCAAGTTTCCAGCACCCTTCCTCCTCGAACCACCCACCGCACCCTTCTTACCACCAGACTCCGCCCTCGCACCAGACGCCAAAGCAGAGCCACCATTAGCTTTGGCATTGGCATTAGCATTAGCACTGGCAGCTGTAGCAGGATCAGCAGAACCCACATTCTTATGCCCTGTTTGGACACCTCTCCTGGGTCTCTCCACAGTTTCCCTCCTTCCATCACCAGATTTTTTATTAACTCTGCTCCTCTTCCTTCCGCTCCTCTTCTCAACCTTCCAGTCTCCATCACCGGAATCATCGTCACTGGGTTCGGATAACTCGATAAAGGCGGCGGCAGCCTCGTCATCGTAATAAGCCCAATTCCTCGTAGGCTTACTATAGGATGACCCCTTCAAAGGGCAAGGAAATAAAGGGGCAAACGGGTTCCAATTGGAGGATAACCCGTTCACGTCCTTCGAATCCAACGAAAACCCCAACGGGAAAAAACCCCAACTGCAAAAGGAAACATCTTTCCCAGTCAACGGCGGTGGCGACCGTATCACCACCGCATGAAACCCCCTCTGACAACTCTGACACCTCAAGGTGCACTCCTCGTACCCCTTTGGGTATTCATACAAAACGTAGCAGTAAGGGCACGAGGTCCAGAAACTCGTTACCCCGTCGTTTTCGACGGTTCGAGTCGGCCGAGTCGACTCAGCGGACTCGGGACGATTGGAGTTCGACCGATTTCGCCTGGGCGTGGGTTGGGGCTGTGCAGGAGGAGGAGGCGGGGCCCGTTGCGGCGGAGCGGTGAGCAGCCGGAGATCGCTGTCGTACATGGCTTTCTTGGCGGGGTCGGAAAGTACAGACCAGGCGTCGTTGACGAGGGAAAAGGCGTGGCTGGCGAAGGCGAAGTGGTTGCGGCTGGGATCGAGGAGGTGGGCGAGGCGGCGGTACTGGGAGGCGATGTGGTCCATGGCGGTGGTGTAGCGGAGGATTTGGAGGATCCCGTACCAGTCACGGTGGTGGTCGTTAATTGGCGACTCTCCGGCCAGGAGCGTGTCGACCACGGTGAGGAGGTGCTCGGAGGGCTCGTAAGTCGGGTCGGACTCGCGCGCGCGGATCGCGAATGAGCGCGCCCCGTGCAGGTCGCGCGCGCTCAGCAGCTTGTTGGCGGTGTACAGCCAGCGCTCCGCCTCCGCTCGGTTTCCTCCGCCGGCGCCGTCCATGGTGGATCGGACTCTTGAAAACGGACAAAAAAGGACACGGCAGTGAGAGACTCAGAGTGTGGGGGATGAGGGCAGTTTCGTCATATCATACCGTAATAACGATGTCGAATGATATGATACCACATGAATGGTCTTTGTAAATGCTGAGGTCAAATATAACCATTTCATTGGTTCATGTAATCATGCTAACTAAAACACAGAGACCATATGATCAATTTTTCATAGACTCATACATTCTGTAATGAATTAAGAAGACACTAGTATGGTTTGACTGATGCATATACGCAAGGTTCACCTCAGTGCAATAAAACCACAAAGATTATAGATATGTTTTACAAAGGGGAGGCTTTGTTTAACTTCTTTGCTTTTACTTTGATAAAACCACTTCTAATGTCTTTTTTAATTTTAAAAAATCTAAAAGTAAACTGAAAATAGCTTATTTGATAAGCTACTTAAATAAGTTAAAATGAAAACTATTTTCCAAAACACAATCATATTTTTTTAAAACACTGCTTTTAAAGTTGAAAAACTAAGACATCATCACAGTTAAGTATCAATAAAAGCATCTAGCTAATTTATGAAACTTAAAAGTTGGGCCTTGTGGCATCTATACCCATTCATATTTTGAAGGAAATTATATCGATATAATCATAAAATAATATACTAAATTAAATAATATTTAGAGAAAACATGTTAAGAGTATGAACTTAGCGCTATTGAGAATATGGAATTCAACGCCCATTTGAGACGGGCTCAAATATTTGGAAACAAATAAAACCAAATTTACGAGGTAATTGCTTCCTGCATCCCCCGATTTGAATCTGCACCTCCATAACTCTTGAAAATAACTATTTTTCCCCTTTTTTTAAAGTAACTTTTGGATTATTGTTCTGAATTTTTTTAACAATTTTTATGGAATTTATGAAATACATTAAGATAATATATAATATTTTTGAAGCAAAATTTCTGGAATAAAATTTTCGCAACGCATAAAATACTTGAATAAGATTTTCGAAACAGGATTTCTAGAACAAACATTCTGAAATGTATTTAATATTTTTTGGAATGTATTGTGTTCCAGAATAAGATTTCTAGAACACATGAAATGTGTTCTGGAAAAATCTTTTCAAAACAAGATTTTTTTTCAACATTCTCCTTCTCTTTTTCTTCTATGATGGTGATGGTGCAGCCACGACCATAATGGTGACGGATGATAGGGTGAGTGAAGAAGACAGGATAATTTGATCATTTTATCCAATTATGGAGGTTCAAGTTCAGAAATGGGGTTGCAGAAAGTAATTTCCATTTAACTCCAATAACATAGTGAAGTGAAGTCCAGGTTTTGGGCCTTCTTCATCCGAGACAATGTGTAATTTCAAAGTCTTCTAGGTACTTTCCCTTTTACCTTGTAGATGAAGTAGGAACAAAAGACATTTATTTGGTGATTTATATTCTCACCCTCGGTTTATCTTACAACTTTTTTCATTGTGCTATATTAGAGGAGAAGAGAGACCTACAAGTTTTGATGTTTCGTTTAATTTCACATCTCATATGTAGTATTTTATTTTTGCAAATCACATTCTCTTTTCTTGTTACAATCCACCGTCACTCACTATCTTGTATTATTTCTTTATTTATGTTTTACTCTTTTTTATCACCTTATTAGTGCGAATTATCACCTAAGATTATTCCTAACTAATTTTTATTTTACAAAAACAAATAGATTGACTAATTTTAATGATGTCGTTCTGTTTAATTACACGTTTTTTATGTAGAAGATTCAAATTTAAACATTACTTAAAAGGATCCGATAGTACTTATACTAATAACATTATTAGTAACTATTTTGTATAATATGTTTACTTTAGTTTTATTTGTTCCATTTTAGTCTCATTTATTATTTATTAACTTCAAAAAATATTATAGTTATTTAAAACAAATAAAAATTATCGGTCAAAATCAATTAAATATTTTATTTACGTTATTAAATTAATAAATACGTAACACTAAAGCATAAATTAAATATTAAAAAAAAAACTTATTTCTGTAATGAATTTGGATCGTATATACGATAAAAACCTAATTCTGTTATATATTATCATTTCCTTTAAATATGGTTTTAATTCTTCAATTTGCAACAATTATTTTTTCTAGTCCTTCAAAAAAATTGTGTAGAACTAAGTCTTCCAAAAATAATATTTTTTTTTAATTTATTAATAAAATTATTTTTATTTGACTAATTTCTATAACTTTTAAAGAATAAAATTATAATTATTTTAAAAGATTAAAAACATATTTTAGTTTATGTTATAATATAACACCATGTTTGTTTGAAAAACTTGTTCAGAAACATTAGGAAAAATTAAAGGAAAATAATATAAATAAACATTTTCATAAATTAAAAATAATTTTTATATAATTTATTTTGTAAAATTGATTTCATATATAATTTTTTCTAAAATATAAAGTTTAATTTATATAAGTTAATTTTAGCTTATCACTATATAAAAGTTTTTTTTTTTCTTTTTTCCCTAAAAATATTTCTGAAGAAAAAAATTCCAAATGTATCTATAATATATAACCAAAATACTTTTTCATTATACTTTTTCCCACTATCTTAAAATAATTTTTGTTCGATGAATATAAAGTGAAAAATTTGTAATAGCTAAAAATATTTTTTCAAAAAAAAAATGAATTGAAGGGTTAAAAGATAAAATAGGAGATGGCGATAGAACATAGTGTATCTGCATGCATTTCGTCACGTAATATCATGAATAGTGAATTCAGAGTTACGAAGACTACTCCTTGGCATCATAATTCACTGAAACCTAACATATCCGTTTGGAGATTTTCGTACCAACATTTTCTGATTTTCATTGCACACTCCGACATTAACTATGGGAACTACTAATTGTACGGTTTTTTATTCTAATTTTGTTTCTATTTATTTGTCTTTTGCACTGTTTAAAACTACATTAATTATCATTTTACAACTATGTCCATATATTTGAAAACTTAAAAGAGAATTAAAATACACTTTTCATTGGACTGCAAATGTACATTCGTATTAGTATAAGAGGATTAAAGATTCAATCAACTAATTATTTGGTAGAATTTTTTTCACTTTTTTTATTTATTTTTTCACTAAATAATAAAATTTATTTTATTTTCAAAAAATAAAATTTATGATTATTGTAGTGAATTTAGTTAAAAAAGAATATGGTAAAGTGAAACTAAAAAGAAAAAAAAAAAAGATAAAGACTCTTTTAAAAGTTTGCGAAAATTTTCTAAAAAAAAAATGTTAGCTTTTTCATCATGAAGAGAGTGAATACTCCTTTTATAAGAGAGGAAATGACTCCTTACATATTTCAAGATTAAAAATTGAAAAGGAAAACTTATTTTCATGGAAATAAGGAAAAGAAAACATGTCGAATACTCTATTCCACATGCTATACTCTTTGGGAAAGAGGAGAAAAAAAAATGACACTTTATATTAAGAAGAGAAGATATCTTATTTTGAAAAAAAAAAAATTTGTGTAAAGAAAGAATCTTATAATGATAAGAAAAATATTAGAAAAAACTTATGATTTTATTGAAAATCGTGAAAGTTAATACTTTTATTGATTTATGGAGTTAAACTTTAAATGCCACATATTGTTACTTGTGTTCCTTTTTATTTGTTAATTTTTTATTCAAATTTTGGTTCATTTATATGTTATTTGTATAGTTAAGACTAGATTATTTGTCATTTTATCTGTTATACTTTAATTTTAAAAATGTCAAAGAGAATTAGTATTTTTTTTTTTTATGAACACTCTAACGCTGTTTGTTTCCGTGGTTGGATTTACGATAACAGGAAGATGAAATTTTGTGTTACTAGTTATTTAGTAAATAATTTGTTTTTCACCTCTTTATCTAACTTCTCACTAATTAATAAAATTTATTTTATTCTAAAAATAAATAAAATTTATGGTGATAGTGAATCTAATTAAACAAAATGCTAATTGAAACTACAAAGGAAAATGGAAAAAAAGTAAAGATTATATAAAAGTTTAACAAAAAAAATTGGTGCTAGTGTCTAATAAAAAATAAGGTATTAGCCCTTGCATCATAGAGTGAGTTAAAGATTCCTTCGGACAACACACAAGATGACTCCTTAAAATCTTTAAGATTAAAATTATAGAGGGAAACTTACTTTCATTGAAATGAGAAAATAATGCTTCAGAAACAAAAATTGATGTTTTACGTTGTAAAGAGAGAAAATACAATATTATATGAAGAGAGAAAATAACTTATTGTGAGATATTTTATGTGTAAAAGAAAGTCAAAATGATAAGGATATTATTTAAAAAATTAAGAAATATTTGAAAATTATGAAAGTTAATGCTTTTATTGGCTGTGCAGCAAAACCTTAAATGTCACATATTTCTCCCTTATTTGTAATTTTTAATGTCATTTTACTAGTTATACCCTAACTTTAAAAAGTTCAAAGAAAATTAAAATGATCTGGATTTTGCACTTACATTAATATAATAATGTAAGTGGATTGTAGTTTGTATCAAGTAATTATTTGGTGGACAATTTTTTTTCCACCTCTTCATCTAACTTTTCAGTAATCAATAATTTTTTTATTCCAAAAAAAATAAAATTTATGATGATAGAGTGAATATATTTAAAAATAATATGTTATACTAAAACTAGAAAAGAAAAACGAAAAAAAGGTAAAAGATTTTATAAAATTTTAACTAGAAAATTGTGAGTGTCTCACCAATATGTTGGCACTTACATTAAGATGGCTTCTTAAAAATTTTAAGATTAAAATTTGTTGAGAAAAACTTATTTTCATTGAAATATGAAAATAATATTTTTGATAAAAATTAACACTTTATTGTAGAGAGAGAATATACAATCCTATAAGTGATTTACTATATAAAATGAATGAATGTTAAAATGATAAGGATATTATTGGAAAAAATTATGAAATTTATTGAAAATTTTGAAAGTTAGTGTTTTATTGGTTTGTGTAGTCCAACCTTAAATGTCACATATTACTCTTTTTGTAATTCTTTAATTGTCAGTTTTTATACAAATTATGTTTCTATTTATTTTGGTTTCTACTATTTAAGGATATATTTGTTGTCGTTTTACCAATTATACCCTTATTTTTTGAAAAGTTCAATAATAATTAAAATACTCCTTCTATGGATTGTAAATTAATTGGAGTTTGCACTCTATTATATTAATATACTAGTGTATTCGTGTCAACTAGTTATTTGGTAGAGGATTTAGTGTTTTCCACCTCTTCATCTAACTTTTCACTAATCAATAAATAACATTTATTTCTTTTAGAAAAATTATGGATGTTAGGAGTGAATTTAATTCAAAATAATATGTTACAGTGAAACTACAAAGAAAAATTAAAAAAAAAGCAAAAGACTCTATAAAAGTTAAACTAAAATATTGTGAGTGTCTCTTTAATTTAGAAGATGTTTACAGCTGCATCATAGAGAAAGTTGAAAATTCATTTGATAACACACAAGATGACTCCTTAAAAATTTTAAGACTAAATTTTATATAGAGAAACTTATTTTTATTGAAATGTGAAAAAAAAATTCAAATATTCTATTTCATATTTTGCTCTTTGACAGAAAAACAAAGAAAGAAATGATTGCAAAGAGAGAAAATATGTTATTTGATAGAGAGAGAAATTAACACTTTAATGCACAGAAAATATGTAATATTCTAAGCGATTTTCCATGTAAATAGAATGTGAAAAATGATAAGGATATTATTAGAAAAAAATTATGAATTTATTAAAAATTACGAAAGTTAATTCTTTTATTAGTTTATGTAGCCAAACCTTAAATGCCACATATTGGTCCTTACGTCATTTGTAATTGTTGGTCTGTTTCTATTTATTTGCTATTTGTATAGTTCAAGACATTATTATTTGTTCTTTTACTAATTATACACTTACTTTTGAAAAGTTCAAAGATAATTAAAGTACTTCTTTTATGGGACTATAAATGAATTGCAGCATTCTATTTGTATCAATTAATTTCTACCTCTTTTACTAACTTCACACTAATAAATAAACTTTATTTTATTTTTTAAAAAATAAAATCTTTAATCATAACGTTGAATATAATTAAATAAATATATGTTAAGGTGAAATTACATAGGTTGATATTTGCATTAACAATTAAAGACTATTTCAGTAACACATATTTTATGATGTATTTTTTAGTAACACATATTTTATGATGTATTTTTTTGAAAGATTGATGGACTTATCAATTAAAAAATGTGTTAAAGAAAAGAAAAATAGTGTACAACATCACCATTGTTACAAGAAAAAGACAATAATAAGTAACATTGCAAATGAAAATAGAGAGTGGATTAACACTAAAGAAATTAAAGAACATATCATTTTTAAAGAGACTTCCAAAAGATAAGTGTAATACGAATTTGTCACTTGAAGAATCTCTTCAAGACAATAACCAAAACAAAAATTTTATATTATTAAAACACTCAAAATATTCTTAACAAATCTTATTCTTTTTAATACTCGAATGTTATTTACAACAAAACTTTAATGTGTTTTTTTTAGACTTGATTTGTTATTAAAGGATAAGAGAAACGAGTTTCAAGCAATGTGAACATAACTAAAAGGATTTCAATTATAAACACAAAAGTAATGATAATATCTAGTGATGATATTTAAGCTAATAACTATACTTAATATATTACTAATCCTATTATTAATATAAATTAATTTTCTAATTTTGGATTAATATATAGATGACCCTTTAAAAATAAAGAGACACATGGTCATTCTTTAAAAAGATAAAAGACATATGAAATAGTTTCAACCTTCACATGTATTTAGAAAGTGATACTAAGTAGTTTTAACTAATACATAATCTTAAAAATAACATATGGAAGAAAGATACACTTTATGTACACGTAGTCTTCTAAATTCTATAAATTATTCTATAACTTTTTACATTTTATTTTGTCTCTTTATTTTTCTCTCTAGTTTTCTAGGTCTTCTTTAAATTTTCCTTAAAACTCTTTTATTTTTATTCTCGATTATTTTCATTATATATTTTTTATTTTAATGCTTGATTTTTCTTAAAACTCATTTTCTCCATTTTTTCTATAATTCTCTTTAATTCTACTTATATCAAAATGTTTTCTTATAAATTTTAAAATTAAAATTTATAGAGGAAAGAAAAATATGCTTGAAATACTTTATTTTTCTCTTTAATAAAAAGAAAAAAATAATACTTCATTATGAAAAGAAAAACATAATTATGCTATGAAGTAAGAAAAAGTAAACATTTTTACTATAGAGAGAAGATACATATGAGTATTTTTGTGTAAAAAAAATGTAAAAGTGATAACAGTATTATTGAAAAACAAAGTTATTAAAAGTTATGAAAGTTAATGTTTTTATTACTTTCACTAGTCAGACCTTAACATCACCTCTTAAGTAATAAAAAGTATAATGGCTACCAATCACTATTTTAAAGATAATTTAATATCGTTTAGTATTTTTAAAGTTATTAATTAAATTGATATTTTTTGAAATATAATAATTTAGTTTTTTTATGTTAAATGGATGAAAATACGGTTAAGATGATAAATGTTTTGTTGTTATGTCAGCACACATCCCCTCACCTTTATCATGTTGTCACCTTCTTAATCTTTCATTAATTTTGATAAAACGTTTCATCTATAAGATGAAATTGGTGAATGAAATTTTGATAAAATTATTTATTTATCTTTGGCAAGGTAGCTTTTTTAATTGCATTAAACTTATTTCAATAAACTACTTAATATCGTTTCAAAATAATTTACGCAGATGAAATTTATATTTTACCATCTTATCGCTTAAAATAATAATAAAAAGCTCTATTGTCTTTATTTTGTAAATATGATTATTTGGATCAGTATTTTTTTACACTTTTTTATTATTAATTTAATGTTAAATTTATTTTTAATTATTAAATTATTTATTTTTATTTTTAATAATATTTTTATTGAGAAATAATAACTATTTTAAGGTATAACGAAAAATAATTTTTTTACGTAAATATTACTTGAAAATTAATAAAAAAATTTAAAATAAATTAGAAAAATATAATTTTTTAATTATTCAGATATGTAGTTGTCTAATATTAATATTTAATTCAACAATGGATCATATTCTTATTTTTTATTTTACAATTTTCTACTAGTTGATCAATTAATTTTGTTAAAAACTTCTAGTGTAACTTTGAACTAGCTTTCCACAACTAGTTTTGAGCTTTCAACTAAATTCTAGCTTTCAACTTTCTTTTTAACTAATTTAACTAATAACAGCCAAATTTTTTAATGTAAAAGACTAATTCTTGTTTTTGAACAACATAAAAAGAAGTGTAGCTAAGCTTCGTCTAGAAAACTTATTTATCTTGATATACAAATACTTAACTAAAAAAATACCTATATTAATTAAGTATATCAATTAATTTAGTTTTTAACGTATTTTAATAAATTTTAAGGGGAAGTCAATAAAAAAAACACACCTTAATTATAATAATTTCTCTAAGCCCGTGTTACCTTTTTTTTCATTTTTAAAGTTTCTTTCTTTCTTTAGTTTATGTTTCTTTTTCTTTCTTTGTTTTTTTCTTTATTCTTTTCTAAACAAATTCTATTTGTAAGATGGTGATTGAATAAATATCAATCATGATGAATCACAACTTTTATAGAGTAAATCCCTTTCTTTTAAAGTTTCTTTATTTTTTTTCTGTAAATATTTTATGGTTTTACATGTTTACTCAGTTTAGAAAGTTATTACCCGAATTCGTTCAAAATATTGAGAGGTACTTTAGTAGGTTATTAAAAGATTTTGGTGCACTTTCAACACTTATGTTATCCTATTTTCTGTGAACCAAAATTCACAAGAGAATTTGAACTATAGTTTAAAAGTATTTAAATTTGGTTTAGTAATATGAAATTATTGAATGAATGGTTGGATGTTTATTTTTTAAATGTGTTATTTTAATTTGTTAGAATGTTGAATGAACCTAATTTGATTTAAGTGGCAACTTATTGTATGTGATTGTAAAACAAGTCCCATTTAAAATTGGAATGGTGTATAATTCATATCCATGGTTTTATTGCTCTTGACTTTATTTGATTGTTGGACATATAAATTCTCAATGATATATTTATTATTTTGATTGTTGAAACAAGTTGTATTTAATTTATAAAACTAATTATAATGGTTGAAAATGATTAAATTAGTTTAGTTATTTGTCATATAAAATATTTAAGGCATAGTAAAAGGAAAAAAGAAAAACAGAGACACGCACGGCCCCGCACCTCACTAAATTCCTTTTTCCCTCCACGGCCCCTCTCACATTCTCAAAATCTCTCTTCCTTCAATTTAGCTTTTCTTCTTCCTATATCATCTGTTTTAAAATTTAATCACACCCTTGCACTAGCTCTGAAGAGTTAAGAATCATTTATAACTTATCATAATATCAAACAGAGAAAATTTATATTTATTCTAAAAATTTCTTATTCTTTGGTTTTTCTTTGATTTTTGTCATCAATTTTAATAACGATAGTTGAGAAAAGTATTTCTCTCAACTTAAGTAAGATTATACCTAAATTTGATTTTGTTATGATAACTTGTTATAGATCCTTAAATTTTGGAATTAGTATATGTAGGAACAACTGGCTCCAGAAGGGGAGTTGAATGGAGCCTGAACTCAATTCGCTATAAATAGAAACCACCAACCAAGGCAAAAATATATAAGCACAGATAAAGCAGTTTTATACTGGTTCACCCTAATCTCTTGAGCTACGTCCATTTCTCCCTTGAACAAACCGTTCAAGAGGTTCCACTATTAAGCAAATAGTTACAACGAGTACACAAACCTCTCCAGGTTACAACGAGTACACAAACCTCTCCAGGTTATCACAAGTACACAAACTTCTCCAGGTTATACCAGTCTCAATCTCCCCCTGAGATCAAGACCACTCAAGATTGTAAATAAACACTCTCAAGAGAGAGAACAATGAAAGCTCACAAGGGTTTACTTCACAATGGTGAAGAATTACACAATGGTTTCACACAACCCAAAACTCTAGATGTTCTCAATAGCAGATTGACAATGGACACTCAATATATTTTCTTCAATGTATTATATGATGTATTTCTCTTTTTGTTTCTTGTTGTTGTTGTTGTATATTCTTCAACTTGAACTTGCTCCTCTATATGTAGCTTTTTAGGAACTAACCGTTGGAATGCTTGAACAGAACAATCTTGACTTTCTGATGTATCGAGCTCAAACTGGAAATACTTTTCTAATTTTCATACTGCATTAAACTTGATTAAGTCTGTATAGGAAATAATTTATTATAAAATAGAGAAATTATATCTGAGATACTCATCAATAATTTGAATAATTTCTATTATGAACAGATTTGAACGTTAATGCACATTATGATATAAAAATCAATTAATCACAATTAAATACTTCATAATAATTTGAATATTTTCCGTTATGAACAAATTTAAATGTTAGAGCACAATATGATATAAAATCAATTTAAATCAAATCAATAACACATAAAAGTAAATAGTAAGAAAACTTAAAGAGCATGTGTCTCCTGCTTTAATAATAATAATAATAATAATAATAATAATAATAATAATAATAATAATAATAATAATAATAATGTTAACTGTGTAATGTATATAAGTCATCAAATATAAATATATACTCGAGTTTTGTTATCATCAAAACTTTATCAAATGATTTGATCCTCTAAAGGGACTTTGGACTGCCTAATGTTCAACAGTATCTCTGTCAGGTATTAGAGAAACTGTTGTAAAAATCTTCATCAAATAAGGGAAGCTAGTAACTTGTTTTATACTAATTAGTTACTTTCAAATAGAACTTTAGGATAAAAGACTTGAATATGTGATTATCAGTGCTCAAGTCTTTCTTACAGGTCTGACTGGTCCTTGAATACTGAATATGTTTGATTGTTTATCTTGATTTAATGTGATTAATTGACCTGATTTGAATAATGATGTTTCAAAGTAATATGTGAGAATTTTTTATTGTTGTTTAATGGACTAAATATGACTTTGATAGTTATAACCTGTGGATACATCTTTATGTATGATTGATTGAGGAATTGTATTTGATATTGTGCACTTATATAAAGTGGTGAAGTTTTCTTGACATTATTGTAATTGAAATGGAAAGTCAATGAACAGATGAATGAAAACTAATGATGTATGATATGAATTATATGTGATGCGTAGACATAGTGTTTTCAGGAAAGAAAACATCTGTGCTGAGAAATAGGATATGTATTATCTAAGGATCTGGTTTAACGATTGATATCCTGATAAGAATCAAATAGATGAATATTAATAGGTGGTGAGAGTCGAAGGAGGTTCATATGACTGAAACTGCAGCTTGAAAGAGGGTTGGTTAGGATAGTCATATGGATTAACCTTGTCATATGAGATTAATGATGAGACACACAAATTGAGAGTAATATGACAGGTGGAAATCTCGGAGTCTATCCAATGCACGAGTCTTCCGAAAATAGATTGAGTCTGTCTATATTATGTGATATCTTGAGTTGGATGATAGATGTTGTTAATTGATTGTTAATTCTTAAATGATGTATACTTGTGATTATTTGAGATTAATTAAAATATTTTGAATTACTAGCTTACCCCTTTCTTGTTTGTGTTGTGTGTTTGTTTCTACTGCAATGATCGTGTTATACACGGGAGCAAATAATATTACAGATGGTACTGTGGAAGATGTTATTGAATGAACCAGTTGTAGCTTTAAAAACTTTTTGAAAAACTCTTATTTTATTTATATGCATATATGTGTAATTCCCTATGAAGAGGGAAATCTTTTGAAGTACAATGTTAGTAAATGGTTGATATATATATCTATATTGTGCATTATGTTTTAACTACTAATTTAGATAAATTAGATGTTATAAATAATTTTTAGGTATTGCAAAATATACATCATTTGTTGGTTTTATATAACCACTTAGGTTTTGAAATGGTTGCTAAAGCAATGCTTATGTGATAATTTTTATTGTAATTACCATCACTTAGGATATGTCTTAATCTTTGAGTGAAATATCACATTAATTCTCTCTTCTAAGCTCTCATTACTCGAAGAGTGGTTGTTGGATAAAGAAAGTGGTTGTTGGATAAAGAAAAGAAGTGTTGAAAGAATCAAATGTTAACTATCTTCACTGTTCAATTACTCATTAAGCATTCAAGGAAGTTAGAGTTCATATCAATTTTCCATGTCCTTGAATATATCCTTTTTAAGTAATTAGATAATGCTTGAGCAATATATTTTATAAGTCAAGTGATAAAATTATCACTCAAGCTATGTGAGTTGTCATTCAAGTAATATATTTATAGCTCAAGCGTCATGTCCCTGTTTTCTTTAACATTCAATATTTTATACATGAATGATTAGTCTCATTTGAAGTTAAATATTAGTTATTCAAATTCTTATATTTATATTATGGAATAACTTGAAATGGTTGAAATGTAATCATATGATCAATGAAAAATACTATGATATTTGTAATTAATAATCAAATTAATATTATTATGATGAATACACGTGCTGTGTGATGTTAAAAAAAATAATATATTACATGAGTAACAAATTTAGAAATTTAATAAAATTTTATGTTCTAATAATAAGATAAGTTTATAAACAAATGCTGAGATAACAAAAACTAATTGAGAATTTTAACATCAAATTGAACTAATACTCAAATAAATGAGTAAGAAATTATTATTAGAAATATATTGTTAGATAAACTAATTATTATTATAAATACCAGTCTTCAACTCCAAACTTAATTATAGCATTTCAGAAAATGATTTATCACAATATATCTTTTATTAATAAAATAAATAGTATTTAGTGGGTTTAATATGCATTTATCCATAGATTGGTTATACAATTGCATATCTAATTAAAAAATTAGTTCACTCTTACTTTCTCTTATGCTTTATGATTTTTGTTACGGTCTGGACGAGTATAACTTCTTAACTTTGAAAAAGTTATTAACATATAACAGTAAGTCTTTTAATAATTATAATAATTTACTGAGAAATTGATTTCTTTTAAGTGTTTAAGAATATATTTAAGTGATTAAAAATACTTTCTTAATCATAAGGTGATTGTGATATTCTTGAGTGGTGAGATGGTAGGAGTCTTAAACATTTTGCAGGAGGAGTAAGTTGAAACAGAAAGGGTTGAGTGATGATGATGCGAGCACAGGGATAAGGCAAACGTACGGGGAAAATGTGAATCATAGATTGGTGAGGTGGGGTTTTGCCTGCACAAAACCAAAGAGGATAAGTTATTAGGTACATGAATCAAAACTTCCAACAAATACAAATTCATTCATTGCCATTCTTCACGTGTTAAACGGGTACATCAATAATACATATTATTCATTCATTATTTCGTTAATCTCCAAATAACATTAATCATTATTTTCTTGGGATGCTTTTCATACTTAAACATATAATATCTATGATAAATGCCTATGTTACCCAATTATTTTTAATTTACACATTATTTAATAATTTTTTTAATGATAATTATCTTAGTAAGAGAGAAAACGAGGATTTATGAGTCGGTTATGTAAAAGAAAAAGGAAAAATGTGCGTCCACAGAAAGGAAACAACGAGAAGCACAACCTAAAAGAGAGTGCTCAAATTTTGTGGGCATTCTATTTTATTTTTTTAATTGTTAGGTAAATAAGGTTTATTGATTTTTTAAAACAGAAATCAGTAAGGACCATATGAATGTTTCGCTATAGGAAGGACCATATGAATGAAAGGAACTATAAAGATGAAACTTTTGTAATAAACTTTAGCTTATTTAAAATAAAAGCTGATGTTTTATGATAAAATTCTCAATTAAATTTCTGTACACAGCTTTTGATAAATCTTTGAATTGTTAATTCAAAGTGATAATTTATTTTCTTGAATTATCAATTAATTCTGATTGTGATGTTTTTTTGTCTTCTTATCTTTTATTACGCATTCAACACATATTTAGTATGATTCAATGTTTTCATTGCTATTTTATTTTCCTTGGTTGAAATTCCTCGCACTTCAGCTTTAATCACGAGTTCAATTTTGAGATCCAATTTCAAATTCTAAACTGCAATTACAATAAAAATACACTCAAATTGAAAGTAAACTATTGATCAAATTTTAGTCCATAAAAGTGAAATAAAAGGATATATATAAAAGAGCACTTGAATAAATTTTTTCCAAAAGTTGTTGAAAACAGACAAGGTTAAACAATGTAGTGATTAACTTCCGTTAGTTCAAAAGTTTCTTAAAATATTTTTGCAAAATCCGTGTAAAGGGTGATTAAAGATCCCTACAAATGTGTAATAGAAGATATAATCAACATTTGTTTATATTAGTGTATTTAACTTGAACTACATCTAATTCACTTTCAAGTCAATCTTTAGGAGTATTATAATAATCAATTGATTATAATAAATAGTTCAGTGTTACTTTTTGTTCATACGAATATACCGAGTCACTCCTAAAAATATTCTTTTAAGATAAAAAAAAACACAAGTATTCTTTAATTACTTACAAATAAAAATAAGGTTTGAAAATTAGAAGGTTTCAATTCTCAAAAGAGGATCTAAATTCTAAGTACTCCTTACTATAAATAACTTAACTAGGCGAAGAATATACAAAAATGATTTAAGCAATACTTAAGAATATGATCTTAAGATATATATAAAAATTTCAAAAGCAATTACCTAACTATGTTTGCATGTAAGGTTGATATATTGATTAGGTTTTCCATCCATCTGTGTAGCTCCCTATATGGACACTGGAAATGTCGATTACTAATTGGCATGTTGATCATTTATCTTGTATCAATGTTATCAGAGTTTGTAGGGTTATCTTAACACCTCTTTTTTTTTTTTCATAACACTTCATTTTCTATTTGTACTTCTTTGAGTTTAACATTTGTCTTGTCTTATAGTATATAGTATTTGTATGTGATAGATTGGCATATACGATATTGTGATTGGTGTGATGAAGTTTCTTCTAACTAACTTGTCTTCTATCTTGACCATAAGCTTAATAACAATATTATTCTATCAAAACTTAATATTATTTGTTATTATCGAAATATTAGAGATTTTTAAATCTTTATAAAACTTGGAACAAATTATCAAGACTAGACTGTTGAAAGTATATTGTCCAAATCTAAAAAAATATATATATAAAAAGAAGAAACAAAAAGTTATTTTGGTAAGTGGAGAAGTTATTTTTTTATTCTTGTCATGGTATTTGTTATTGTTCTAGAACCTTCTTGTATGTTCTCTTATTTATTACAACAAACCTAAATCGTATAACCAATGAAAATAATCAATTAATGTGATACCATTATAAGATCATAACCAATGGATGAAATATCAACTTTGTTAAAAACAAGTAAAAATCTTATGTTTAAACTTTAATTCATGGATTCTAGAAAATAAGAACTTAAAAACATGTTAATGTTAAGAATAAAAAAATTTAAAAAGAAAAGATAAAATAGGAGAAGGGAGGTAGAACACACCACTATAGGTAGACTTAAGATAAGTGCAAAGTTTAATTGACACTTGAACTCCCAACTTCAAGATAAGAATCTAAAAGAGAGATAATGATGCTCATGATCATTATTTATAATTTTCTGTATTGGTTGTGTATGAAGAGAAAATATATGATGTTCTCTATGATGATATTAGGATCAAGACAATATGAAAATGACATCGATGTTTATCTAAGTCCATTGATAGAAGACTTGAGGTTGTTATGGGATGAAAGAATTGAGGTATTTGATGTGTATGAAAAGGAGAATTTCAATTTGCATGCATTATTATTTTGCACCATTAACCTAATGCCTTAACCTATATGATCATATTATTAGTAAAGTTAGGATATCTCATTTATTTTATGAACTAACACGTTTAATATCGTCACCTAAAACAAAATATCATCCTAGGAAACATGACATACCTATGAAGGGCTACACACACCTACAAGGGACCACACACCAATAAAGGGCAACATATCATAAAGATATTGTATGTATACATCATAATAATGATCTCACCTTTATCATGCTCATTATATACATATCATGATGCATATTATCCATGTTAGAAAAGCATGATGTGTTGATTTGATAATAATTATAATGATGCATGCACTTCTTATTTATGATTCCTCTCTCCATTTCTCTTTATCTTAGTACTATCAAAATGTAAAGCAAAAATCTGTCTCTAAAATAATATCGAGTAAATTTACATTGAAAAACTGCTTTTATGCTTTTTATGAACATAATAATCAAATATTATGTTAGCGATTAATTAGTTATATAATCAATTGTTAGCACCAGTGGACTGCTGCAGTGATTTGATGAATTCAACCAAGTGAAGATGCTCTAGATCATGTGAAGGATGGATGAAGATTTCTTGAAGTTTGAAGACTTGAATCTAGGATCTAG
>Ga0099825_1002774_pt1 | contig 23365 bp, 14 predicted proteins | sample SiratroredBW_FD_76838 | JGI IMG/M metagenome (GOLD analysis project Ga0099825, IMG submission 76838) | Root nodule microbial communities of legume samples collected from California, USA - Siratro red BW | ecosystem: Host-associated > Plants > Roots > Nodule | place: USA: California | collected... | reverse complement strand
TACACATACATAAAAATTAAAAAACATGCAAAAAATTTTTTAACGGAGAATTTCTAATTAGACAGAAATAAAATCAGTATTTAAAAAAAAATAAAAAGAAAATTGTGAAAAAAAAAGAAAAAAAAAAAAAAAAAAACCCAAGGTTTAATATAAGATGTGATTTATATTTTTAAAGTATTAAATGAAAATGTATTTAGTTTTCAGTTGGTATAGTTTTACAAAAATAATAGAGACATTTATAACAAAATATAACATTACTTACATTTTTTTGGTAGAAACTACACGGAAAAATAATCTCATATTCGAGTTTAAAGAAAACTATTCTCTCTAAATATTTAACTTCAAGATTAAAATTTTGAACTCTAAAAAGGTAATTTGGCAGAAACTGGAATAAACGGCTATAAGTTATTGTTAAAATTTAACAGTTGAAGAAATTAATTTTAATTGTAATTGTGATGAACTATTAAAGTATAAAAATGCGTTTATGGCTTGTCTAATAATGAGAAATGGCATGCAAGAAACAGTTATAAATTGTATTTATAGTCTGAAAAAATGAGTGATGCCGAATGTGGCCAAGCTGTTACCGTTGTTAGATTCCTCCTAAAAATTGAACAAAAATTTTAATTGCTATATTGCCCCTCTCTTTAGCTTCGCACTTTTCACAATGCCCTGTATTTATTCATTTTTTCTTCACTCTCTTTCTTCCCGACCGATCGATTTCCTCCGCCTAGGGTTTTTCCGCATTCCGATTTCCCATTCCAACTTTTCTCCTCCCCATTCACAACTGCAATTGCAATAGGGTTTTCGTTTCCTCCGGTTTCCTTCTTTGCTAATTGCAACTCTCTCGATTCAATTCTGGATTTGGGGTTCCTAGTCTTACTCTAAGGGCCATCGATTCGTGCTGAATTTTAGGCTTACGGAGCCGCAGGGATAGGGTTCTTCCATTGCGTCATTTCCCCCTGGAGGAAAAGAGAAAGGGGTAAATTATTGAACTTTTATATTCATTATAATTATAATTATATAATAGACTCTGCCGTTGACGTTTCTCTTTGATGGCGTCCAAAGCTTCTGTTTTCTTATTTTTATTTTCCCAATGTTATTTTATTAATATGAAGTTTTTATTTTTTTATCAAAATTTTCTTTTTTAAAATTTTTCCTGTTCCTGTTTGTGTAAAAGGTCAACGAATTGTTGGTGGTGAGTTGTGGGCTGAGCCTGCAACCGTTACTATAAACTGGAGCTATCGCAATGTTGGGTGTGAATCGTTGTGGCTTTAATTTCTGTAGCCGTTTTCTCCACCTAGCTGAATGGCATCCTTTAGAATAGTAATGTTAAACAGGGCTTGAGGCCCTTCTCTTCATCTCATATCAGGTAATAATCTTACCCTTAAGGGGTAAGTGCAATCTTGTTTTGTGATTATGCTTAATCCTTGAAGCTCTGTTGAGTTAACCATTTGATGAGATTCCTATTGTGAAAGCAATTTGCAGGGTCGGCAGAGACAAGTTAGTTATTAGGATATTGGCTTTGGCCGTTTGAGGTGAGTTACTGCTGTGATGGGAGATTATAAGAGTTTTTCATTTTCCAAAATGATGGGCTGCTGTGGTTGCTTCGGATTTGTGAAAAAACCTAGACGGCGTCGGGCTAAACGTAGCGTCAACAATTTTCTCTCCCATGGTCTGTTATATGAGGGAGAAACTGAAGGTGATGACTCGTTTAGTGGTGATGTTACTAGTAACGCCACTAGTAACGCCACCAGTGGAGATGATAATGAGGTGCAAGCTGTACGGAACCGTTCCGAGGATATTCTGAACTTTAGAGCTGAGAATGGCATGGTTTGTAGGCCATTTCCTGTCAAGGAGACTTTTCAACTTGTTCGCTCAGAGGTATATTTGGAGATAGTTTTTTTAGCTTTTTTCTATTGAGTTGCTTTCAGTTTATAGTTAAACGTCAAGACTAGGTTGACTAGTTTTGACATGTGAGTGATATTGGGATCATTAGTGAATATTGAAGTCGGTGTGTTTTGATCACGTTATGGTATCCAAACTTTTTGCCTGAATATTTGTGAAATTTATTTAATATGATTAGAAAAGAATTGCCGTTAATATTTAATGACCCCTACATGATAAAGGGAAGTTGGGTTTAGATGTAGATACTATTTTACCACTTTTGGTGATATGACATTGAATTAAGACTTGACTTTGAAATGTTTGGTGTAACTTCTTTTCTGACTAGTTGTTGCTTTGTTCTACTTTCCTCTGCACTTGCAAGTTGTAACCATAATTTAGAGAGATTACTTTACATTCTAAATGGTAATCTTGGCCTTGAATTTTGTGTGTTTTTAGTGTGTCTATCCTTACCTGATAGGTCTGAACCGTATTCAGGCAAAACGTCTGTACTGTGATGAATATCTAAATTTTTTTATCATGGTCTTTACTTTAATGTCTTCATTCCTTCAGGATGAAAATGGTAACAAGATGATAAATGAATATGTCCGAGAGTACAAAATTGGTTCTGGAAGCTATGGCAAAGTGGTAAGCTTAGTTTTTGAGAAGTTATGCTTACTCTATTCTCATTGGATCCACTGTCCTAAGTCCGTTCCCTTCTACAAATTGCAGGCTCTTTATCGAGGTTGCTCTGACGGAAAGCATTATGCAATTAAGGTATGGATACTTTTTGGAGTGAGCATGCAGACTATTTTATAATAGCAGGCTTTTAGCAGGGCAGTAGTCACTGCTCCTGATAGTAGGGAAGTGTGACGCTGGTAGATTGTTGGGCTAGCTAGTGTGACTGAGAAATTGCAGACTTTATTACTTTAAGAGACTGAAAAGAACACAAGAACTCTAATAAAAAGCTCACTTCCTCATGGCAACATGCATGCATGAAATGTCATTATCGTGTCAAGGGCAAAATAGTCATTTACCGAGGTTATCTTTTTTGAACTGCAGTCCTTTCACAAGTCTCATTTACAAAAGCTTCGAGTTGCACCCTCTGAGACTGCCATGACTGATGTTCTAAGGGAGGTATATATATATCCTATTAGTATCTTTCTGTGAACAATATAGGTTAGGGAGTCCTCATTTCATGGTCGGAATATTGGCCTTTTCTTTTTAATATCTTCAATCATAATTTGTGGTAGAAATGTTGTCCAAGTGTAAATATTCATTGAACTTGATAACACATTGGTTATTACCTGGCAGCTCGTGGCTAGCCACCAACTGCTTCATATGGCTTTTTAACTTCACCAACAGTATATGGAAACTACTTCTAGATTTGCTGCTCCTAGAGATTTTCTGTTCTTATGGAATATATTGTGGTCTGTGATTTTTTTATACCATGGCATGTATATAAGTCAGTTTTGGAAAACGGAGACTTTTTTTTTTCTGGTACAAATGTTGTGTTCATATGAATTTAGCTTAGGGCCTAACACAACCCCAAAAGCTAGCTCATAAGGTGAGGGGTGTTCCCCATTTATGTATTCTATTTAGGCACTATTTCTAGTTAATGGGAGACTTAAATTTTTCCTAATACTCGATCTCACGCCTACTATTATTGGGCTTGGTATGTGGATAATATGGTAAATGACAAAATATCGGATTTAGGACAGGCTCTTGTATGTTCTTAAAATTTGAATCTTTACCTAATTCAACCGCAAAACCTAGCACAGGAGTTGAGAGTTCCCTGCTTATTTTTACTTCTCAAGCACTCTTTCTAGTCGTGTGCAAATTGTTTTTTCCGATAAACTTCAATATTTTTAATCTTTTGCTGAAAGTTCACCTTTTTATTTTGCTTCCTGTTTTGTTCATTTTATGATTTATAATAATGTTTTTAACTCAATTTTTGGGATGTTCTTTACTGTTTCTGCAGTATTTTAATAGACACATGCGTTATTTTCAGGTACTGATTATGAAAATGGTGGAACATCCTAATATAGTCAATCTCATTGAAGTAATTGATGACCCAGAGTCAGATGACTTCTACATGGGTACTCAATACTAGTGTCTTGGTTTTTTTAATTTAGAGAAGACTGTTCTTGTAAATTGTTCTTATGTATTTGAACCTGAAGTTTTAATAAGAATCTCCATTAACTACTTTGTTTAACTGCTGTTTTCTACTTTTACAGTACTTGAATATGTGGAAACCAAATGGGTGTGTGAGGGTACAGGTCGTGCTTGTGCATTAGGTGAAGAGACTGCTAGGAAATACTTGCGTGATATAGTCTCAGGATTAACATATCTCCATGCTCATGTACTATCTCTCAACCAAATCTTATTATAGTTAATGATGACTAAGTGCCCCCCTCTATCACAAACGTACACTTTGACCTTCAATCATATGTCTGTAGTTTTTATAGTTATTTTAGTTTGTCTTTCAATTTCTATGATTTTTTCTGTGGAAAAAACATTTATGAATTGAATTACAAATAGACTACTGCTGCTATTTTTTGATCGGGCAATTTGTATTTTAGTTTACGCAATCCTTCTTACACTTAAAGTCAGTTTTGTCTGTCAACCTGAAGCTGTAAATATTTATTTTTGTCTATAGTTGGCTGAAGTATTTTTTTGCATATCACTGGAAGTGCATACATTAGATATGCGTGCTTTAAAACTTTATAACTAATGTATCATTTATTGGACATGCTCAGGCTCATTGAAGCTGTAAATATTTATTTTTGTCTATAGTTGGTTGAAGTATATTTTTGCATATCACTGGAAATGCATATATTAGATAAGCGTGCTTGAAAACTTTATAACTAATATATCATTTATTGGACATGCTCAGGCTCATTGATGTTACATGCTTCAACATAGTTTGACTATGTTACTATGGTCATTTAATATTTGTTCTAATGCAGAATATAGTGCATGGGGATATAAAACCTGATAATCTGCTGATTACTCGTCATGGCACAGTAAAGATTGGGGATTTCAGTGTCAGCCAGGCTTTTGAGGTGATGTAACTGAACTCAAAAATTCTTGAAAAAATGTGAAAGCTGATTATTTACTCCAGGCTTCTGATATTATTTTCTTGTGTATTCGAAATTTGATACTTGAAGAGACATTGTTTTAAGAGTGAGTTCGAAATTTGATTGGTTGAAAGCTGAAAGTCATTAATATGTCAATTACATAATTTAAGAGGCAGAAGCCTCATTTTGTTGATTTTTTTTACTTCATTGTGCGGATGGCACACGTCTCTGCAAATCCATAGGATTCGGACTCAACTTTTGCAATTATCAGGGAAATAGGTCCATAGCAGTTTTTTTTTTTTATACTTAGTTTTCTTTATTGGGGATACCTATAAGAATTTATCTAGTCTGAGGATGGGGCAGGACCTAGGAAGTTGAAAATTATTATTAATCAGGGACAAAAATTTTGTTTTCTAATTAATGTGTTTGACATCTCCTAGCACATTCCTGTAATATATTGGTGACATTACATGTGTATATATAACCTCAACTAATATGGAATCAATACCTTGATTTCATTTTGCAGGATGGCAATGATGAACTTCGTCGATCACCTGGCACTCCTGTTTTTACTGCACCAGAATGTTGTTTAGGTTAGAGGTTTGCTTTCAAGCCTGCAAGACACTTCTCCGTGGACTATATGAAAAGTACATGTTCTCACTGCAGTAGTTTTTTGATACTATTTAGGTCTTACTTATCGGGGTAAAGCTTCTGACACGTGGGCCGTAGGAGTTACTTTGTACTGTATGATATTGGGTGAATACCCATTTCTCGGAGACACACTTCAAGATACATATGACAAAGTATGACATTATATTAACTTAAACTCTGATATTACTACGTAGAATTCATGTCACGGGTTTTTAACCTATCACAGAAATTTGAGCTCATTGTTTTCTTCCCTGTCCAGATAGTCAATGATCCTTTAGTTCTGCCAGATGACATTAACCCCCAGTTAAAGAACTTAATAGAAGGATTACTGTGCAAAGGTACGTGGCATTATTTTCCATGTCAATTTGCTGACGTGATTTTATCATCATCCTAATTTTTATTTTTGGGAGGATCATTTTATGGTTCCCAACTGATCTGTGTTATGCAGACCCTGAACAAAGGATGACATTGGGTGATGTTGCGGAGCATGTCTGGGTTATTGGAAATGATGGGCCAATTCCTGGGTACTTGTGTTGGTGCAAACGCAAGAGCCTGGTGGCTGAAGATTTTGATGGGAGCAATACTCTTGCTTGACCCATACTCATTTTAAGTTGGATTTGTTATGTACAGTGTGAAAAGGCCCATTCATTTATCCCCTCCCCACTTGGACCCCACTTGGACCCCACGGAGGGATGTTATGATTAAAGGGAGTCTCCAAAGGATCCTTGGAATTTAAGTAAATACAGCTTATGTTGTCGACGATAAGTAGCCACCTAAATCATGTTTATTTTTTTTCTTATAAAGAACCATTTGGTGTCTGCGGACATAGAGGTCTTATATACGGCTCTTTCACATACAAATGAGTTTTTTTCTCAAACACATGCCCAATTCTCTCTCTATCTCTATATATATAATATTTATATTGCATTCCTTGGAGTGTTTTGGTTACATACATGGTTTGGTTTAAGATTCAAAGAATTTGATTATTCAACGATCCACGCTAAGCTTGAATTTAGGATTTGATTGTCAAAGTTATGAAACTCCACTCCTATCATAAGGTCTTTGTCTGAGAGTGGATTGTTGCCAAACCCTCCCGGAGGAGCAACTGACATTGTATATTGTATTTACTTTTAATCTGCTTTTAGATGAGAAGTGAGAAGTTCCAACTTAAAAGGTATTGCAAGTATTATTGTAATGGGTTAAAGTTGTTATTCGTTGCATAAGTTCGGTTCTGGTTGTCGTAAACGCGTGGTACTCTGAAAGAAAAGTCTTCTTCATCCACGCAAACAAACAAAAGTAGAGGCAATTTTTGGCTGTATTACCGTCACCATCCTCCTTAGGCTTTGTTTTTATATTCGGGGTTTTTACCATTTGACTTGCAATTTAAAGATCTTCAACGATAACTGCAACTCCCATTCTCTACGTCTCTCTCACTCTACCCTCAGCCAGTGCATGCAGGAGCAAACTGGTATCGTTTCAACAGAATCAAAACGTGCATTTTTGGTCACTGGAAAAGGTTCCTTCACACCTTCCTACTATACTTTAAGCTTCATACGGCACCAACAGTATTATAAAAAGTTGCAGACGGACTTCACTTCAAAATAACTATTCAGAATCTATTATTTTATGTGTACTTATTCCCTTTTTTTGTTTTACCAAAAAAGGTGTAACGAATAAAAGAATTGAAAGAATGGATTAAATAAGAGCCGTTGAGAATAACTCTATAAATAAACGTATATGATGATGTTGTTGAGATAAGGTGAAAGTAGATGAATAAAAAAAAAGAAGGAACCACGTCAAGCTGAGACTGATTGATAAGACCTGTCAGACGAATCAACGTTCTCTGCATACAAATACCTTCTAATTTTAATTTTAGTAAATGTAAATAAATTATAAATCTACTCAAAAATTTAAAAATCATCAAAAACGTTATTTTTAACCATAACCAATCCTTATAATAAAAAATTTTCAGAAAAGAAAATATTAAATCACTGTGACGAAAGTTATGAGAAAAGACTTCCTGTCTAAAGAACAGTAATCTAAAAGCATTTGTACGTGCATATCGATAAACGTTATCATTGACCAAGTCCATCTTAAATCAACGTTGAAACACGGTGAACCTGAATTTAATGTGAAACATGAAAAGCATAATCCAGCTTGAATTCCCACATTAACTCCAAATTAAAGATGTGGATTGTGATTGACTATTTCTCCAATACTATGATCTATTTTGGATGACAGAAAAAGTATATGAACAATACAATATTTTGTTATGGTAAAAAATGGTAAATTATATGGCAGGTGGAAGTACAATGAGCTACAGTTACAGCAGTTAGTTACAGTTAGAGTTGTATTCTACTGGGACTGACATAACATAATGAGTGGAGATTGGTGCAAAGGAAGGAAGGAAGAATAGTAAGTTTTCGAATTTGTTAATTGGAAAGAATAAAGTTGTTGGATGGTGGAATGATGTTGACATGAAAACGAAAGTTGAACAAAATGAAGGGGATATCAAACATGTGGCCTGTAATGTTCTGATTAGATTAGCACAACAACTGATAAGGTTTTTTGTTCTTAAGATCATATTAGTAACTAAGTATTTCACGCACGCTACTACTACCATGTAACTTTATGCATCATTTTTCTACTCCCATGCATGTCTGTCACTATAATATGCTTTCATTTAGTTTTCTACAAATCTAAAACAACCCCTTCTTCTGTCCAACTTCCAAATATCACACATGCATCACTTTATTTATATAATTTCACAGACAACGTATCAGTATGCAAATTTTCATGGTCGAGTTTGGTCCTACTTTTTACATAAAAGTAAATAAATAAATGATCTTTTTTTCCATAACTGACAGTTAATGAAATAGATGATATTCAAGCTGGTTTTTGCATTTAGGGTTTGTTTAGAATGAGTGAACGAGGAAGAAACAACACAACATGGAAAGTGGTAATATTTATAGTTTTTCTGCTGTTTGAATCCTCTGCAAGGAAGCAGGAATAATTAAAAAAGAAAAAAAGAGGTGAGACTCACATTTGTTTGCAATCTGTTCAAAATCAGAAAAAGAAAGAGAGAGAGAATTGCTTTAAACAATAAAGGAGTAAAATATCATTATTTTTACATATTTTTATAAAAAAAAATGTTTATGTCATTTATGTACTAATTTTTTACTTTTTATATAATTAAATAAAACAATTTAACTTTTTCTGTCATTTAATATCTTTTCATGATATGAAAATACATTTCACTTTCTCTCTTTTAACTTCTTTTCCTAAACTAAATAGTTTCTCTCATACAAGGTACTTACCCACATTGTTTGGTATTTATGTTAATTACGCAATCCCTTTGAGACTTTTCAATCACTCAATCCAACTTATTTGTTAGGAACATACTTTTTTTAAAAAATAACATGCCATCGATATAAAAATGGACAAAACTATATGTTTTGTTAAGTGTTTTTAGTGTTGTTTAAATTTCTATCTAAGTATAACGATACCAAAAGCACCTTCAAATTGTATCCAAGTTTAGTCCAATAACAATGACTCATAATTTTCATTTATTATCCAAATTAGTATCTTATTTTATAACACTTAATTATATCTCCCTTTTGAATTTGTATTCCATTTAAAAAATTAAAGATTTTCAACCAATAAGATGAATTAAAAAATAGTAGATCAAACAATGTGAAATGAATTAAAAATTTGGATACATAGTTTTAGAACTCAAAAACTTAGAAACTAAAAAGATTAAAATGATTAGATATTAGAGATAATTTGAAGAAAGTTACAGGTCCTATAGAAGACAGAGAACACAATCTTGAATGAGTGAACATCTTTTCCTAAAAATAAAAATAATTATGTGAGTTGTTGTATCGCTTTCTTGGCTGAACTCTGTTGCTATGTATTCTATTAATGCATAAAATGTTAAGTTGTCCTTCAAAATATGAGGGGGCATTGGGCATAAATACTTGTTCATTTTTAAACTTCCATTTCTTTTGCATTTATCACTTTTCTTTTGCATTTTCAGAATCAATTGCCAAAAAGCAACAAAGCTTTTCAAGCTCAACAAATGGCACAATCATGGCTCTTTGTTTATTAGTGTGTATTTATTTTTATTTTTTAATTTTCTTTCACATTCTCTTCTCTCTTGGAATAAAGAAAACGTATTAGATTCTCTTCCACCTTCTCATGTTCCCCTCTTGCTTTTAACGATTCCTCCCTTCGTATTTTCGCATGCTTTTTACCAAACTATTTATACCTAATCATATAAATACATTCTGTGGTGTAATTTTAATTCTGGATTAGGAGACGTTAAAACTAAAATTATATATGTAATAACACAGAATAATCTGTTTTCTGTGCAGAAAAACAAAGAGAAAACATACACTTTTGTTTAGTTTTTAAGAAATATGATAAAAGAAAGAAAGGAAGGAAGAATGGAAGAGAATAAATAGAAGGGTGAAGGTTTTTATGTTGTTTTGTGAAAGAAAATGAAATGAGAAGTTAAAATTAAAAAAAATGGCAGTATAGAAAGTAGAAGGAAAAAAAACTATACATAAAGAGCACAATTATGAAAAAAAAAATAGGGATATAGTTGGTCTTTTTTACATTAAATAATTAGTTCAACTTTTTTATGTTTATGTTCGGATGTGATAAGATAAAATACAATAGTAAATAATAATTAAGTGGAATTTTACTATAGCTTAATTAATATTTGAATATTATATTAGACGGTAAGAATTATTAGGATTTATTTGTTTATAAAGTTTGTTATTTTTCAAAAAAAAATTGTCTTTTTTAATTTTACAGGAATTAATTCTCTTTTTATCGATTGTGATTCGACTTATTTTTGTCATGGAACAATATTTTTTTCAGAAGAATTTTCATTTAACTGAAAATTTTATCATTCAATAAAAAATTTGTGACTTAAGAGAATGATATCTTTTGTCAATTTTATTGTTTAATTGAGATGTCTAGAGTTAGAGAAGTGATATGTATATGTGCTTTTTATTAGATCATACATTTGTCATTAGATAAAAAAATTTAATATTTTTATTAAAGAGAAAATAGGACAAATAGAGTAGATAATTTTCTTTAATATTTTCTCACTCAAAGAGAGAATTTGACACTAAAGAAAATAGTGTCTCATTCAAGTGAAAATAGAATAGAAAATAATTTTTTTCTTTAAATTAATCATGTTCTAACGAAATTTGTATTGCTGAAGTAATTTTTATATAATAAATTTGATATGTTATTCTAAGTTGATATACACGTCGATATCATGATTACGGTGTTACCAAACTTTCCGAGAGTTATTATATTAATTAATTCATCTTTCCCTCGGGTCTAATAGAAAATGATAATAGAATGTGTTTAAAACCTATAAGTAAAATTATACGTGAAAAATTAGTGTCCAAGTATGTCAATAGATGCAGAAAATAAAAGTCAATAGATCTTGACCAAAAAAAAAAACCAATTAACAGATTATATTTAATTTAATACTTCGTACATCCTTCTCACTAAAAACTTGTAAATGAAATTATAATACGGAGCTGTTATCCATAAACCTTACCGTTTTTAACATATCTACTTCATACCTATCTTGAATTATTTATAGTTATAATTGTATTAAATTATCAGTTACCACTAAATTCGATTTATATACACTCTGTTTCAGTTTAAAAATCAATTATGTACGTATATTTGATTTTAAACTAAAGTAATTTTAGATAAATTTTGTGTTTTATACTAAGATTTACGAACTTGTTTAGAAAAAAGAAACTCTCAAACATAAATTTTATCATTTTAAGATTAATTTTAACTATAACTATATTTATAAATTTAATTTTGGTCAAAATTAAAATTTCAATTCCATCGAAATCCAAACACCATGCCTTGCTTATCTTGCATGTTTTTCTAAAAGTATACTCCACTCTCATGCTCCTAATGCTTACACTATGTGTAATCTTTTTCCATGATTTAAATTTGAAATAAATATCACACAAAAGGAATAGATAAAAAGTATAAATAAATATTATAGGAATAGTTTTTAGTAAAACTATTTCGTTCATTCAATACATAAACACACACACGTGTGTGTATATATATATATATATATAAATAAAGCTTATATAAACTGGACATTAGTTAATTTGTAGTTATATAATTTATTTTCAATATTTCCTTATATTTAGCAATGTTATATGAATAAATAAATAAATGTTATTAAATAGAACAACATTTGACGGAACAACTTGAAAAAAATTTAAAGAAAAAAAGTTTTTTAATTTATATACATTCCATAAATTACAAAGAAAAAAATGTCTTTTTCCCTACAAATTTCAGATTCTTTTTTATGCACGACTATTTTCATTTTTAATAATAATAATTGAAGGCATGACATTCCCAACACAATCTAAAATATCACGCCTGCTCTCTTTTAATTGGATAGGTTTATCAAAATTTTATTAATACTTTTATTCTCATGGCTCTAAATCGTTTAAATATTTTTTATTATATGTATTCTTAATATTTCGTTCTATATATGACAATTGAAATAGATTCTATAATATATTTTGCTCCTAAAAATCTCCCATGCTAATGTTAAATAATATTTCATGTCATGCGAAAAAAAAAAAAAAAAACCGTGTGACGTAATAGATATTTAAAAATATTCGTTCGATATGTTGCTAGATTTGCCTTTTCTTCTATCATGAGATTACCAGAAAAATAAAATAAAATAAAAACACATTTCTTAGGAACTATAAAAGTATTATCCAAATACTCATTATGTTCAATGCATGTATTTTAATCACGATACAAATATTAAAAGAAGTTGGATACTTAATTTGCATTTGAAAACAGTTTGCAGCCTTTTTCTTCGTACTTTTTGCTTCAAAGCTAACTCAAATTAAAGTATATTTTTTTTTTACGTTGCAAACACTAATACTACAACTTATCCAACAAGACTATATATTTAAAAGTAACTTAATAATAATTTAAACTAATATAATAGGCTTAGCAACTACAGCTTTATTAAAATAAAAAAAATTAACTTAATCTTAGAAAATTAATTTGTAAAATTAAGTTTGCATTTATTTATACATTATTAAACAAGTTATCTCTAAAAACTAACTTATTTCTAACAAGGTAAAATCTTCAAATGATCTAAATTAAAATAATAATAAAATATATCCTTAAAAAAGCATGCCAAATATAAAATTAATATATATAAAGTGGCTTCGGGTCGGCAAGTTCAGTGAAAGTTTACGAAAAAACGTGGCAAGTTGGGATTCATTTCACGCAGACACAAAGGGATGTTGTTTTTCCATTTTTCGAAAAGAAAAAATGAGGTTTGGAAATGACTTTTTGGGTATTGATTTGGGGTTTGCAAAGTGACATTGGTGTCGACTAGTCAAAACTTCGGTGTCAATTTTCAATTTCCAATCTTCAATCTTAATCTTTTTTCGCATGTTGTCCCATCCCAATTTTATATTAATTATCAAATAACTGCTTTTTTTTTAACATGTGTTACACTATAGTTTTCATTGTTTTCTTCTCCCAAACTCCAAGTACCGTGCCAAACCAAACCTCGTTTCCTTTATTTGAAAATTCAACTCATTTACGTTATTATCTTGTGCACCTGTACTACAATATATTTTTTACACTTTATATTATTTTTTTAATATGCCTCATCGATTGTTTCAATGATCAAAATTCGTAACATGTGGGTTGATAAATTTATTCAACAAGCTATTTAATAGAATTAATCTCGGATCATCTTGGAGTAATTTCCATTTTAAAAATATACTTTTTAGCAATAATAATACATATATAATAGATGTTTTTGAACATTATGTGATAATGATTAGGTTTGAGATTATCCAAGTTTGAATTTTATTGATAAGAAACAAAACATAAGAATCCCTGCGTAGCATTGAAATGGCAAAATAGTCAACGAGTCTCTTTGGGTCTGCACAACCAATGAAAAAGATATAGAAAACTTTTGAATCGTTCCACCTAGGGAACTCAAAGGAAAAAGAAAAAATATATATATTATTTGTTTTATAGAGTTAATTCGATTACACAAATCCAATTTGAGTGTATGTAGAATATAACTAATAATTTAAATGGTAGATCTTTAAAATTATAGTTCTAACTCTACATTAGTTAACATACCAACTATTTAGCATTATAAATTAAAAATGTAATAAAAGATATCATTAAAGATATTATTTAAATGGTATGAAAATTGTATTAAAAAAAAATGTGGTTAAGAAAGTTTAATTTATAAGGGTGTGGTACATGTTGGAAGTAGCAAACATGTAACGTTGGTGAAAGGACAAATGTTAACAGAAATCGAACAATTTAAGCAGTGGGAACGATGACCAACAAATTTTATGTTATTCATAAACGACACAGCCTTTGAAAATTGAACCCAACCCATTAATTTCATCCAACAACTTCAACTGTTGACCTCGTCAAGTTTTGGCCACTTCAAAAAGCTATCGGGTCAAAAATAGCCAAATACGTGAACCAAATTTGCTCTTCAAGACGCTTCAATTTTAATCAATAAAGCTAGTTTAAGGTAGGCTTGAATAAATCATGATGCATCATCATCTATGTACTAAAATCGCTCAATTTCAAACTTTTTTTGGCTAAATCTACCAATTTCGTGAATTAGTTAACATAATCACTTATTTCACACCATAACAGTAACATTTTGACTTCAAAAAACGAACATCTCCTGAACAAACTACATAATAATCTTCTAATTTAGTCAATAATTTTAAATTCAAGTCTATGTACGTGCCGTAAAACTTGTTCTTGTTTTAATCTGGTATTCTTTATAGTACTGAAACCCGAATAATGTAAGTTTAAAAAGTAATAAAATTTCAACCATAAAGTCTGGTTTATTTTGTGCTAAATTGTAAAAACTTAAATGTGTAAATGTAAAGTCGAGATTTTATTAGAGATAAATTTTAAATAGACAAATAATAGAAAGTTTATAAATAAGTTATAGATTTTTTTATTTATTTTATTAAAAAAAATCTTTTCAAATTCTATTATCTATTAACTCTCTTTAAGGTTAAAGGTTAAATATAGAACTCTCGTGGTTCTTATATAATACAATTATGAAGAGGTGATAATGTGAGGATCAAATTTAATGGATTAGATTCTTAATTTGGATAAGTAGTTTATTTCATGTTAAGGATTTAATATACTTTATTGTTATATTTAAATGTTTTATTATCTTATGATTTGATACGGTGATTATTAAAATGTTTTATGAAAAAACAATTGAATAAGGAAGACCTTAAATATAGGTACACTACTTTCAAATAAGTAGAGTTAATTATAGTATATTTAATTAAATATTTTTTACATCTTTGAAGGACATGGTGGTGGTATTAGTATGTATGTAAATTGAAAATAGACGGTATATGATATATACGATGATTGAAAAATTGAGTGTGTTTATGTGAGATTCATGGTAAACAAAAATGGATGTTTTGTAATTAGTGTAGTTGATATCTTACATGTTTTACTTGTGAAATATGTTATTTGGGTTTATATTGCTCAAGCAGTGTAGACTATTGCTTAAGTGATGTCAAACAATGAGTCATCATTGTATAAATCACTTAATATCATTCAAACTTCAACATGAATGCTTAATCCATAAATATATTCAAATACATACATGTGATGATATATATATATATATATATATATACTATGTGATATATACATGATATGTTGTCCTTTATAGGTATATTGTCACTTGTGGGTGAGTAGTCCTTTATGAGTGTGTGATGTTGGAGATGGTATTATGACTTTAATGATTATAATATTAAGCATAAAACTCATTACAAAAAAAGAGATATTTTACGTGTCATCAATGATCTAATCATATAGATAAAACATTAAGTAATAAGAAATTGAAGAAGGTTATTTTAACAAATACATAAGAAATTAAGGTTGATTTTTATCAATGTTTATGATGATGGATTAGATGTTAGTATCTATTGAAACATACTTAATAAAAGTCTTCCAAAATGTTTTAAGTCTAACATATTAGACTGTTTCATTGAGATGTGGTTGATGAGTCTTATATTCTTAATTAAAAGGGATTTAATTGTAATTTGTTATGTATACTTTAGTGTGAGAATGTGATGTGATTGATGTATGTATGTGGTGTGTATATCATGTTATATGATTCTTTTTAAATTAGTTTATCATATGTATATGTGTAATTTGTTATGATTATACTTAGTACGAGAACATGTGATATTGCAGGTAAAAGTGGAAGACATGCATAGACAGGCAGAAGTGGAAAATATACCTAGACAATTAGATGTTTTAAGATTATCATAAACTTTATGATAAATCTATTGCTCAAGTCAAGAATAAAAGTATGAGTAAGTAGGAGATAATGGTTGTCCTCTCTTATATGGAAACTACTCATTTAAACGATGACTAATTACTCAAGCAATGGTGTTATAAGGATTTCGAAAGAGTTTTGGTCTTTGTTTCTTAAAATTTTACACCTAGATATTGTTCAAGCAACATATTGTACCTTGAGCGAGGAAGAACCCGATATCAAATTGTGTTCTAATTGATTTCATTGCTCAAGTGTTGACAATATGATTAAATGATATAAGTTCTAACTCAAGTAATACTATATATTTTTAGTGCGGAGTGACTACTAATATCCTTTTTATGTTTTCTTTTGTAAGTCGTTCAAGTAAAATAATTTCGCTGAAATAATATTTTTGAATGACTTAGTTCCTATATTAAATGATGTAATAATGATATATTATTATATTATATCCATTGAAATGATTATGAATTATATATGTTTATGATATGAATTTAGTTTAAGTTACCTGCTTAGGATGATATGTTAACTATTTAATGATAGTATGTATTTTTATAATTATTACTGTCTTCTTACTTTACTAATAATTTAAATCACTCTAAATTGAAAAATAAAGTAATAAGAAATTTATTCAAAAAATTTGCACATCAAAACACTCAGTAAATATATATGTATAAAGTGTAATAAACTTATCTTCAACCTTAATTATGCTATTTACATGAATGAATGATGTATGTATTAAAACTATATTAGTAATTTAACTTTATTCCAAAACTATAGTTATTTTTTAAAAGATAAAATTACAGTTGCTTTGTCCAACATAAATTCGTAATGTTTGGTCTAGATGTCTACTAAAACATTATGAAGCTACTACATCAAATACATATATTTTAGTTTGCAAATATATTAATTAATGATCCCAAAGTACTCTTATAGTAAAAAGAAATACATATTATGAAGGTCAAACTAAAAATTATACATTGATTGAAGTTAAGATATTTCAAGAATGAAAACGTCATTAAATAAATAAAATAATTAAATTTCTAGAACAAGAAAATGTTTATTTTTTTCTGATAAATAAAAGTGGAGGTAGTATAACTTTGAAAGGGAGGGAGTATCTCCATAAAAAGTAACTTTAGTCTTAGTAGTTTTTAATAGATTAAATTAAATTATGCTTTCAATGTTCCATGAAATTAATAATTTTATTTTAAATTCAGCTTTAAGTAAATTAGTTGGTTATATAAGGAAAAAAAGTGGAAGAAAATGGAAATAGAGGAAGAAGTGGGGTTAAAAGAGGAAAGAAGAAGAAATGTGTTGTGTTAGAGTTATTATATTTATTTATTTATTTATAAGCTATAGCTGGTAACTCGCACATAGTACCCCACTCATTCCATTCCGTGTCCAAAGTTGCAAGTTATCTAAGCCAAAGCCCACTTTCTGTTTCACTCTCTTCGCTTCTCTTCTCTTCTCTTTCCGGCAACACCATGCCTTCTCACCAATTCCTCCATTTCTGAGATCCGCACCTTCTCTTCCTCAGGTACCCTTCTTCCACATTTCTATTTCCTCTCTTCCCCGCTCCGCAAAATCATTCATTTTCCTTTTTTCTAAATTCATCTTTTATTTCGATCCGAATCTCGCCGCCGCTCCTTCAATTGGATCAGGCCACACCCTTTTCCTCAAATTTCATTTTTTTCACCACCCCTTTGCCGTTTCGCTCAAGCTTCTCTCATTTACTATTCTCGTGAATTTTGCAGATGGTTCTCTCTCCTTAGCTTGGAATCGGGCAGGAGAATTTGCTGGGGGAGTTTCAATTTCGAATCCTCGCGTGATTCCTCGGTATTGCCCCCGTGTTTCTCTCTCTCTCTATTTTCGCCAGAGCTGTGGTTGTTTCGTTTCTAGAGGGGTGGTTTGTTTTTTACTGTAAGGCAATTACGGAGTAGGTGAATTGATTAAAGATTGGTGCTTGTTGATTGTGTGATGAATTTGTTTTTATGGCAGGCGGCATATGAATTGAAGGGATTGTTGATTTAGTAATAATCATAATAATGGTTTTTGCTTGTTCTGCCTTTCATGGTTGATTTTCCATCTGCTATGGTTGTGTTGGGGTGTGGTGAGGATTCCTTGTCATGACAAAGAAATTACGTTTGGGTTGTTCTTTGCAGGAGGAAGAGGATGGACAGAAAGTAATTAACTTTCTGGAAATGGATAGGGGGGAAGGAGTGAATGATGGTTTTTCTGGACCTGGACCAAATGATTCGCTTCTCCCTGGTCTAATTGATGATGTTGCCTTGAATTGTCTTGCTTGGGTTAGTGGATCCGATTACACCTCACTATCGTGTATTAATAAAAGGTTCAATAAATTGATCAATAGTGGGTATCTATATGGGTTGAGGAAACAATTGAGGGCTGTGGAACATTTGGTGTATATGGTTTGTGATCCAAGAGGATGGGTGGCATTTGACCCCAAAGTAAGCAAGTGGATGTCATTGCCTAAGATACCTTGTGATGAGTGTTTTAACCATGCAGACAAGGAGTCCTTGGCCGTGGGCTGTGAACTGTTAGTCTTTGGTCGGGAAATGATGGAGTTTGCCATTTGGAAGTATAGCATGGTTTGCCGTGGGTGGGTGAAGTGCCAGGGGATGAACCAACCTCGCTGTTTGTTTGGATCTAGTAGTCTTGGTTCAGTTGCTATTGTTGCTGGAGGAAGTGATAAGTATGGGAATGTTCTAAAATCAGCTGAGTTGTATGACTCTTCATCAGGTATGTGGGAACTTCTACCGAGCATGCACACTCCACGTAGATTGTGTTCTGGTTTTTTTATGGATGGCAAATTCTACGTGATTGGTGGAATGTCCAGTATAACCGTTTCATTAACTTGTGGAGAGGAATATGATCTTAAGACAAGGAATTGGCGGAAAATAGAGGGTATGTATCCATATGTTAACGAGGGTGTTCAGGCACCGCCACTTGTGGCAGTTGTGGATAATCAGCTATATGCGGTTGAGCATGTAACTAACATGGTGAAGAAATATGACAAGGAAAAGAACACCTGGAATGAGTTGGGGAGGCTTCCAGTCCGGGCAGATTCATCTAATGGTTGGGGGTTAGCTTTCAAGGCTTGTGGAGAGCAACTTTTGGTTGTGGGTGGACAAAGGGGTCCAGAAGGTGAAGCAATTGTGTTGAGTTCATGGTGTCCTAAGTCAGGGGTCAGGAATGGCACCATAGATTGGCAGGTACTTGGTGTGAAGGAAAACGTTGGGGTGTTCGTGTATAATTGTGCTGTTATGGGTTGTTGAGGTAATTTTAGATTGACTCAACAGAGGATGCTGTTATCCACAATCTGACTTAGCCTTGAAGGGTGCCTCCATGTTCGATCATCTCATTACTGAGTTAATTGTTGCAGGGATAGCTTTCCGAATTTGGTTTCTTTCTTTTAACATGGTTTCTTTGGATGTATTTCTCACATTCCTAGTCTATAATTCTAAATTGCTTTTCAGATTACTGAGTAGGCTTACATAGATATGTTCTGTTATGCTTTTTAGCCAAATATGTAAACCAATAAATGAAAGATTTTCATTGTTTAATGTTCATTGCTTGCTGCTTCAATCATGTTGTATATATATAGCATGTTTGTCACAGTCTATGCCCTTTGTTCATGATTAGAGAAATCTAGTGTGTTGTAGGGGAAAGGGTTGTCATATTGTTTTGTCTGACTTGAGTTTTTAAGAGTTTAGTTTCTCTGGGACTGTAGGCTGTAGCCAAGGTGCTCAGAAAAAGGTCAAATGAGAGAGACCGCTGTGATATTTTGCTCACCAATCTATCACCACATTTGGCTCAAAATTTTGAATGTTACATTTGAAGCATAGGTGAAAACAAAGTTACCAACTATTTTGAAATAATTTTCTTCGTGCTACCTTTATGTGTAACATGAAAACGAGGTCCCCTCAGGTCTATAATGTGTTCGTGCTCCTTGTTTATCAGTCCAGCTGTACTTCCTGAATTAAGGTCTAGTTTTCTTCTTCCTATTTATGTGGTATACACTTAATCAACAATGTGACCTTAAAATGATTTCTCTTCTCAAGCCTTGGAAGATTAATTGGGACCATGCTTCATTACTCTATTTGATCCCTTTGTCCTCTGAGTTTGTAACCCATTATTTAATGCTTCACAGTCCTTGGTACATCGTGTACACTTCATCATCAATTTGATGTTGAGATGAATACATGGTTTGACCTCTTTCCCCGCCAACCAAGTACGTGATTGCGGGAATCATGAAACAAGCCTCAGCGCAATGCCACTTTATTTATTGATTGATCATAGTTGCACATGCATATTACACGCATATTTTAAGTCATTCAGTACCATTTTATTTTTAGTTATGCTATACTTTTCTTTTACTGTAATGAGAGTTATTCTCAAATCACTTGATCCAGGAAGTGTAACTCTCATTATTTTTATTTTCATTCACACTGTAAGACAGCAGTGAGTTAGAGAATGAGATTCATTTTAGTTATTATTATTGTTTGAGAATGGAATCTGCTCACTTTTACTGTAAAGAACTAAAATTTCCCTCCACCCAAAACTTTTCAACGAGGCCTATTCGTGTAGCCAGTTCTATTGGACAACTGTGCGTTTGTGAATAAATTGCTAACTGTTTCCAGTAAGTGATTTGGAATCCTGTTCTATAAAATGACGATGCAACTTAGTCGATATATCATAATCCAATGTTTTTTATTTTAAAGCCACAATTATTAAAGTAAAAGAGAGTTTTTTTTTTTTTTTTTTCATTTAGGGTGCAATTTTATGCGCTTATTTTCAAAAATAGGCAAATTTCTTTTTACATAAATAAGTCATGGCATGTTGACAAAGTATGAAGTGTGAATGACGAAGAGAGATTTGCTTAGCATTAATAAGGTTTTTAAGTGAAGTTGTTATAGCTTTAGACAATTTTGGTAAAAAGATTGTATGGAAGTCGCTAGAAGGGGCCACAACTTTAATACAAATTGGAATACATTATAGTCATTATACAAATTGGAATACATTGTAGTCATTGGGACTTTACACAAGTGTAGGAAAGTTATAGATTGAATTGAAGTCGTGACATGGTTGCACGACTATAACAATGTTTTACACAAGTTTAGTAAAGTTATAGGTTGAATTGAAGTCGTGAGATAGTTGTACGATTACAACAATATTTTTTATCAATTATCGTTTTGCTAAGTTTCGTTTTTTATCAATATTTTAACAATATTTTTTTTGTTAAAAAAGAACATATTGTAAGGATATTAATTTTATGGTATTAACGTCATAAAGAAAAAAACAAGATATCAAAGAATTATTTTGTTTTAGAGATTCATTACAACACATCATTAACATCGAAGCGAGAAAAATCTAACTTCACACTTTTGACATGAAATGGTTGACATTACACAACCTCTTTCGTCAAGTTCAATCCACCATAAACTTGCTTCTCATACACAATCATGAGCTCTAAGCTAGCAAAGCATTTTGAGGTATCCTTTCCTCTTTCCAAACAAAGTTGTTCAATTGTGTCCAATATTTTTTTCAAGTCTTTTTGAAGTTCTTTGAGATGTGTGTTTTCAGTCATAGTGGTAATAAAAACATCAAATAAAAACGAATTTTGTTATAATGAAGATTATGTTATGATTCAATATAAGTCACAACCATACAATAATAAAGAAACAAAATTTTAGAAAAAGACAATGAGAGACAGAAATAGAAAAAAAACCAAACACTATACACTTTTTTCCTTCTCTCCTTACACTTATATCATGAAATCTTCACATAGTCACTTCATTATCCATAAAATATTTTCTTATCACTCTTACACTTATCTATTACTCTCTGATTTTGCGCATGTCTTTTTTCTCTAGTTAAATATAATTTTCTCCGATTTATCTCTAAGTTGCATTTCAGTCCCTTACAAACTCACATTAGAAATTTAGGATAAAATTAAATAAAGATTAATTAAAACACCTAAATACATTGAGTGTTGATATTCCTTTATATTTGTTCATCAAAATAACAAATTAATATGATACAATTTTTTGCATTTGATATGATTTTATTATTTGATAGGTTGAAGTTGTTTTGAAACACACTTTATTAATTAATCATGGAACAATTACAACTTAGTGCATGTTAGATCGATGTTGCATGTGTCAAATGTGGATTCACTTGAAACAACTAATACTCGTGCATGATTTGAAGTTATTGAATGTAAATTTGTTAGAAAATATGGACCGGAAACATTTATCTAAGCACTCTGTTAATGTTTTTTCTTCTGTAATATTACTGTTTTTCAATTACTATTCTCTCGAATAATGTAAGACCAAATCCTTCAGCTGTTGATTTTTATAACTGTCTTAACGAATTAAGACGAATTGAGAGAGCCACGCTTTAATTCTTAAGAACATTATGAAAGGATGTTTTACTGTTTATCAATTACCAACCCCCCTCCAAAGTTCTTACATTTGTCTACAACATAGTGATACAACAATTTTGCATATTGGAATGGAATGGCGAACCTCTCGCTCTTTTTCTTTTTCTGTTTTTTTTTTTCTTTGTATTACTTTCTCCACTGTGCTCCTTTTGCTAACGGACTATTTTGTAAAACTGGGCTCGGCCCAAAAATAAAAAGCCCAATTGACCATGACAACAGAAGAAAAATTATAATGGAGAAAGTCAACTTTCAGACGGGTTCTTCCTGCATCCTAATAGGTGCTTCCTCCACCCTAATAAAAGTTTTTAGATGCCAACTTTGTCCTCAATTAATGCAGTGCAGAATACGAAATTACCCTTCATCCTATATGCACCCTAATATCTTCATCCGGGTCAGTTTCTTCATTCCCCATTGTGAACCCTAAGTGCATCCCGCCGCCAGGAAGCTGCTGCCGTTCAACCTTTAACGTTCAACGTGAGCTTTCTGTATCACGCAAACGTTGCCTCCTGCTTCTCATCCGGTTCAGATTTTTCTTCATCCGGTTAACATCGTCTTCATCCCGATTGTTCCATTCTTCGATTTGTTTTATTCAATCGTTCAAGTAAATAATTTATGCCATTTATTAGCAATTAGTAAGTTCAATTACTAATTAGAGTAGTTAATTTGAAATTTGGTGCATTGTCGACGACGAAGGGAGAAGTTCTCCAATTTCAGGCATGAGAACCGGATACGCATCATCCGGTTCTCAATTTGATTTTGTTATGAGAACCGGATGACACACTCATCCGGTTGTCATATTTAAAAAATTTGACAACCGGATGAGGGTGTCATCCGGTTCTCATAACAAAATCAAATTGAGAACCGGATGGACTGGTCATCCGGGTGTCAAATGTTTTAAATATG